>Ga0308157_10000312_pt1 | contig 178088 bp, 166 predicted proteins | sample PhyBR1_FD_201035 | JGI IMG/M metagenome (GOLD analysis project Ga0308157, IMG submission 201035) | Phyllosphere microbial communities from UC Gill Tract Community Farm, Albany, California, United States - DLSLB.R1 | ecosystem: Host-associated > Plants > Phyllosphere > Unclassified | place... | reverse complement strand
CGCGCTGGCGCTTCGCTTGCGGACCAATGCCTCCAATTGTTCGCGCTCGTCTGTCGTTAAGTTCATTCTGTGCATACCCTCGAATATGGTGTGTATGCAACCAATTTCAATGATTCAGTGGACTAGTTACTCCGCCGCGCTGGAAATCACGCCGCCGCCCAGGCAGACGTCGCCGTCATACAGCACGGCCGACTGGCCGGGCGTGACGGCCCACTGGGCGTCCGGGAACTGCAAGCTCAGGCCGGCGTCGTCGGCCGCGAGCACGGTGCAGGCGGCGTCCTGCTGGCGGTAGCGCGTTTTGGAGCCATAGACGCCCGGTGCCGGCGCGTGGCCCGCCGTCCAGCTCACGTCCTGCGCGGTCAGCGCATGCGACAGCAGCCAGGGGTGGTCATGCCCCTGCACCACGCGCAGCGTGTTCTTCGCCAGGTCCTTGCGCGCCACGAACCAGGGCTCGTGCTCGCCGCCGCCGCGCTGGGCGCCCTTTTCCTTGATGCCACCGATGCCCAGGCCCTGGCGCTGGCCCAGGGTGTAGAAACTCAGGCCCACGTGCTTGCCCAGGGTGCGGCCGCGGTCGTCCTGGATGGGGCCGGGCGCATGGCTGATGTAGCGGTTCAAAAACTCGCGGAACGGCCGCTCGCCGATGAAGCAGATGCCGGTGGAGTCCTTCTTCTTGGCGTTGGGCAGGCCGATTGCCTCGGCGATGCGGCGCACCTCGGTCTTGTGCAGCTCGCCCACGGGGAACAGGGTCTTGGACAGCTGCGCCTGGTTCAGGCGGTGCAAAAAGTAGCTCTGGTCCTTGGACGGGTCCAGCCCCTTGAGCAATTCGAACAGGCCCGAGGCCGGGTTCTGGCGAACCCGTGCGTAATGCCCCGTGGCGATCTTCTCGGCGCCAAGGCGCATCGCATGGTCGAGAAAGGCCTTGAACTTGATCTCGGCGTTGCAGAGCACGTCGGGGTTGGGCGTGCGGCCGGCCTGGTACTCGCGCAGGAACTCGGCGAACACCCGGTCCTTGTAGTCGGCAGCGAAGTTCACGTGCTCGATCTCGATGCCGAGCACGTCCGCCACGGCGGCCGCGTCCACGAAGTCGACGTTGGACGAGCAGTACTCGCTGTCGTCATCGTCTTCCCAGTTCTTCATGAAGATGCCGACCACCTCGTGGCCCTGCTGCTTGAGCAGGTGGGCGGTGACGGCCGAGTCCACGCCGCCTGAGAGGCCGACGACGACGCGGTGCTTGGTTGGTGCTGTCATTGCCCAGATTGTATTTTTTATGCTGCGGGCACGCTGCGCGGGCGCGAAGAACGCGTAGCCTCCAGCAGGTCATACAGCTGCTGGGCCGCCGGCGACAGGGAGCGCCCGCGGCGTTTGATGAGCCCCATCTGCCGCGTGACCACCGGGTCGACCAGGGGAATGCTGACCAGCGTGGGGTGGTCCTTGCCCGGCATGGCCAGGCGCGGCACGGCCGCCACGCCCAGCCCCGCCTCGACCAGGCCGAGCAGGGTGGTGACATGCTTGGCCTCGTACAGGCACTGCGGGCGATCGGGCACGTTGGCCAGCGCCAGGTCCATCAGCAGGCGGTTGCCCGAGGTCTTGCCCACCGACATGAAGTCGTGCTGGCCCAGCTCCGCCCAGGTGACCTTTTTGCGCCGGGCCAGCACATGGTCGCGCCGGCAGGCGGCTACAAAGCGCTCGGCCAGCACGGGCTTGAACTCGATCTCGGCCTCCTGGCTGCCGATGAAATTCAGGCCAAAGTCCGCATCGCCCTGCGCCACGGCCACCAGCACCTCGTTGGCGCTGGCGTCGTACACCTTGACCCGGATTTTCGGAAACCGCTCGTGGTAACGCTTGACCACCTGCGGCAAAAAGTAATACACGGCCGAGGGCACACAGGCAATGGTCACCTCGCCCATGCGCCGCGCCGCCACGTCGCCCAGGCCCATGAGCATGCCGTCGAGGTCGTCGAGCCACAGCCGCGTCTTGCGTGCGAAATCGCGGCCCACGGCCGTAAGCGTCACGCGGCGCGTGGTGCGGTCGAGCAGGCGCACGCCCAGCGCCTCTTCGAGCTTGTCGATGCGGCGGCTGAAGGCCGGTTGCGACAGGTGGATGGATTCGGCCGCAGCGCGAAAGCTGTGCAGCTCGGCCACCGCGGCAAAGGCCTGGATGTCGGCAAGGTCGAACTTGTTGTGCATGGCATGTCCTGGCAGGAACGATAGTGGGAGGCAAGGGGGCGCATGGCGTTGCGCGCCGTGCATCAATGCTTCGCAAAGTTGCAATTTACAGGCCCCATTTCAGCACGTAAAAGCGCCTGGCATCTATTGCTTGGCATGCATCAATCGTTGCCAACAATGCAATTCACAAACAAACCGGAGAGCCGCACCATGCAGACCCATGAGCTACAACCTTCCTTGCGTTCTGATGCGCGGCGGCACCTCCAGGGGCCCCTTCTTCCTGGCCGACTGGCTGCCGCAAGACCCGGCAGAGCGTGACCGCACGTTGATTGCGGCCCTGGGTTCGCCCCATGAGCTGCAGATCGACGGCCTGGGCGGCGGCAACTCGCTGACCAGCAAGGTGGCCATCGTCTCGCGCTCGTCGCATCCGGGCTGCGACGTGGACTACCTGTTCGCCCAGGTCAGCGTGGACGAGGCCCGCGTGGACACGCGGCCCAACTGCGGCAACATGCTGGCCGGCGTGGGGCCCTTCGCCATCGAGCAGGGCCTGGTGCCCGCCAGCCGCACCGGCGAGGTGACGCGGGTGCGGGTCTACAACGTCAACACCCGCTCACGCATCGACGTGCAGGTGCAGACCCGCGGCGGCCGCGTGCACTACGAGGGCGACGTGCACATCGACGGCGTGCAGGGCACGGCCGCCCCGGTGCTGATGAACTTCCTCGACGCCTGGGGCGCCGTCACGGGCCAGATCTTCCCGACCGGGCAGCGCATCGACACCATCTACGGCCTGCCGGTGACCTGCATCGACGCCGCCCAGGTGATGGTGCTGGTGCGCGCGGCCGACCTGGGCCTGCGCGGCGACGAGAGCCCGGCAGAGCTCGATGCCGACACCGCCCTGCTCGCCCGGCTCGAAGCCCTTCGCTGCGAGGCCGGGTTGCGCATGGGCATGGGCGACGTCTCGGGCAGCGTGCTGCCCAAGCCGGTGATCGTCTCCGACGGCCCTGCGCCCGGCAGCATCGTCTCGCGCTACTTCACGCCCCGGCGCTGCCACCGCTCGCACGCCGTGACCGGCGCCATCGGCGTGGCTGCGGCCATGGTGCTGCCCGGCACCGTGGCCAGCGACGCGCGCAGCGCGCCCAGCGCCGGCACGCGCCGCGTGGAGGTTCTGCACCCGGCCGGCCGCATCCATGTGGACGTCGAGCTGGCCCTGGTGGACGGCCATTGCACGCTGGTGCAGGCCGCCCTGGTGCGTACCGCCCGAAAGATCCTGGAGGGCACGCTGTTCGTGGCGCAGCACCCTGCCGAACACCTCTGATTTCCTTTCCCAACCATCCATAACGACCTGACCGGAGACAAGACCATGAACCACCGCAAACCCCCATCCACATTGCGCCGCACGCTGGCCGCCGCGCTGGCCTTCGCCACGCTGGCAGGTGCACCTCTGGCGGCACACGCAGCCTTCCCGGAGCGCTCCATCACCCTGGTCGTGCCCACGGCCGCCGGGGGCGGCAACGACGGCATGGCGCGCGTGGTGGCGCAAAAGATGTCGCAGCTGCTGGGCCAATCGGTGATCGTCGAAAACAAGGCCGGCGCCAACGGCGCCATTGCCGCCGAGTACGTGGCGCGCGCCACGCCCGACGGCCACACCATCCTGTTTGGCTACATCGGCACGCACGGCATGAGCCCGGCGCTGCAGAAGCTGCGCTACGACCCCGTCACCCAGTTCGAGCCCATCGGCATGGTCTGCTACTCGCCCACGCTGATGGTGGTCAACCCCAAGGTGCCGGCGAAGACGGTGGCCGAGTTCGTGGCGCTGACCAAAGCCCATCCGACCTCCTACAACTACGCATCGGCCGGCAATGGCACGGCGCCGCATTTCTCGGCCGAGATGTTCAAGCTCGAGAGCGGCGCGCAGATGGCGCATGTGCCCTACCGGGGATCGGCCCCGGCGATGAACGACACCATGGCCAACCAGACGCAGGTGATGTTCCCCAGCCTGTTCTCGGCCTCCTCGCATGTGAAGAACGGCAAGCTGCGCGCCCTCGCGCTGGCCGGCCCCAAGCGCTCCTCGCTGATGCCCGACGTACCCACGCTCGAAGAGGCGGGCATCAAGGGCGTGGAGATCACGCAGTGGTACGCACTGTTCGCCCCCGGCAAGACACCGAAGGCTGTGGTGGACCAGCTCAACAAGGCCCTCAACACCGCCTTGGCCGACAAGGACGTGGTGCGGCGCATCGAAGAACAAGGCGCCGTGGTGGACAGCAGCACGCCCGAGGCCCTGGCTCTGACCGTGCGCCAGGAGCTGGCCAAGTGGCGCGGCGTAGTGCAGAAGGCCCAGTTGACGGCGGATTGATCCCGCCCACAAGAACATTCCATCCGAGGAGACAGCATGAAGAAGACAAACGGCGCCATCTGCGCCCTGCTGGCCTGCGCGCCGGCGTTCGCCCAGACCGCATCGACCAGCCCATCCGCCGGCAGCCTCACGCTCTACGGCGTGGTGGACCTGGGCTTGCGCCACGCCAGCGGGCTCACGGCCGCCAACGCCCCCGCACCGGGCTCGCACCACAGCCTGGGCAGCGGCATCCACACCACCAGCCGCTGGGGCGTGCGCGGCAGCGAAGACCTGGGCGGTGGTGCCCGTGCGCTGTTCAACCTGGAAAGCGGCCTCAACGCCGATACCGGTGCGCCCGCCAACAGCGCCAAATACTTCGACCGCGCCTCGTGGGTGGGCCTGCAGGCGGGCTGGGCCACCGTGGCGCTCGGCCGCCAGACCACGCTGCTGGCCGATGCGATCTCGCCCGTGGACCCGCTGTCCATGCGCTTCGCCAGCTTCAACCCCAACATCGGCGTGACAGCGCTGAGCCAGCACGGCCTGGGAATCGAGTACGGCAGCGCGGGCGCCAATACCGGCTCCTACCGGCTGGACAATGCGGTCAAGCTCACCGGCCGCTTTGGCGGCCTCACGGCGCGGGCCATGCTGGGGGTGGGCGAGGTGGCATCGCAATCGTCGGCCCTGTCCTCGCACGGCCTGGGCCTGGCGTATGCGGATGGCGGCTTCACCGTGTCCGGCGCCTGGCAGACCTTCAAGGACGCCAACCTGCGACCGCTCGATGCGGCCACGCTGGGCGCTGCGTACCAGTGGGGCAGCGTGCGCCTGGCCGCGAACGCCGGGCGCAGCAAGGCGAAGACCGGTGCGGCCACGCACACCGAACAGCGCGTGCTCTCGGCGGGCGCCACCTGGGCGGCGCTACCGCTGCTGGACCTGACCGCCACCTACTACAAGATCGACCGCACACGCACCGCCGCAGCAGACGATGGCTACGGCCGCATGGTGGCCTTCGCCGAATACAAACTGTCGCGCCGCACGCGGGTCTACGCCGAACTGGACCACACGCGATGGCGCAACGGCTTCCAGGGTGCAGCCAACAAGCGCGTGGCCACCGGTGTTTCCGCCGGGGTCATGCACAGCTTCTGAGCCAGGCCCTACACGAACTTGCCCATGATGCCGCCGTCCACCACCAGTTCGGTGCCGGTCACGTAGGCCGATGCATCGCTGGCGAGGAAAGCGCAAGCGTGGGCCACGTCCCAGGCCGTGCCCATGCGGCCCATGGGCACCTGGCGGGCACGCGCGGCGCGCGCCTCGTCCAGGCTGGTGTCCGAGAACATCCTGGCCACCGTGTTGGCAATGCGCGGCGTGTCGATCAGTCCCGGCACCACGGTGTTGGCGCGCACGCCCTGGCCCGCGTACTGCTGCGCCACCATGCGCGTGAAGTGCGTGACTGCGGCCTTGGTGACGCCATAGGCCAGGTGCGGGTAGCCCAGGTAGCGCATGCCCGCGATGGACGAGATGGTGATGATGGAGCCTCGGCCGCGCTCCACCATGCCAGGCAGCACCTCCTGGCAGGCCAGCAGAAGGCTGCCCACATTCACGCCGTGGATGCGGTCGAAGTCCTCGGCGCTGGTCTCCAGCGGGCCGCCGGTCTTGCCGATGCCCACGTTGTGGTGCAGCACGTCGATGGCGCCGCCGAAGCGCTCGCGCGCCTCGGCGAACAGGCGCTTGACGTCCGCTGCCACGGCCACGTCGCCCACGAAGGTGGCGGCCGTGCCGCCCTCGGCGTGGATCAGCGCCGTGGTCTCTTCGGCCGATGCTGCGTCGCGGTCGGCCACGCAGACGCTGGCGCCCAGGCGCGCGTAGGTCACGCAAGACGCCCGGCCGATGCTCCAGCCCGGGCCGGCCGAGCCGCCACCGGCCACGAAGACCACGCGGCCAGACAGGTCCAGCGGCAGGGCGGGTGGCATATTCTTCGGCGCGCTCATGGTGCCAGCCCCACGGTCATGCCGCCGCACACGTAGACCACCTGGCCGGTGGTGAAGCCCGCGCGCGCATCGAGCAGCGATGCCACGAGGTGCGCCACCTCGTCGGGCTGCCCCATGCGGCGCACGGGGATGTTGTCCAGGATGCGCTGGGTAGCCGGTGCACCGGGCGGGTTCACGCGTTCGAAGAGTTCGGTGGCAATCGGCCCGGGGCCGATGGCGTTGGCGGTGATGCCGTCGGCGCCCAGCTCCAGCGCCAGGGTGCGCGTGAAGCCGTGCACCGCTGCCTTGCTGGCCGAGTAGGCGATGCGCTCGCCCTTGCCCAACGCTGCGCGGCTCGATATGTTGACGATGCGCCCGAAGCGCGCCGCGCGCATGGCGGGCAGCAGCGCCTGCACGCACGCCATGGACGCCGCCAGGTTGACGGCCATCACGGCCTGCAGGTCGGCACTGGTGGTCGCATCGATGCCGGCCGGGCGCACGATGCCTGCGTTGTTCACCAGGCGGGTGATGGGCCGCGCGGCCACGGTGCGGGCCAGCGCGTCGCGCAGGGCGGCCTCGTCGGCCAGGTCCACCTGCACGAAGGTCTCGCACTGTGCAATGGCCTCGGGCGCGGCGATGTCGAAGTTCACGACATGCAGGCCATCGGCCATCAACCGCGTGGCCACGGCGCGGCCGATGCCGCGGCTGGCGCCGGTGACGAGCACCGTGCCTTCCTGGCCGCCGCTCATGCCTGGCCGTCCTTGCCGCCGACGAAGGGAATCGCGTGCTCGATGGTGTCCCAGATGAAGCGGCCCGAGGGGCTGTTCTGCTCCTCGACGATGTGCGCCACCAGCCCGGCCGCGCGCGAGATAACGGCGAAGCCGCGCATCACCGCGGCAGGCACGCCGATCTCGCCGAGCAGCGCGGCCACGGCCCCCGTGGCGTTGATGGTGATAGGGCGCCCCGCCACCTCGTCGACGGCCTGGGACAGGGTCTCCAGTGCACGGATCTTGTCGCCCTTCAGTTCGGCCTCGGCGCGGCCCATCTCCAGCAGCTTGTAGGCGCGCGGATCCACCGGCTTGTGCAGGTGGTGACCGAAGCCCGGAACCGGGGATTTGAGGCCCTTGTAGTGGCGCGCGATGGCCAGGGCCTCGGCAGCAGGGTCGGCTGCGGCCGCGATGCGGTCGAGCAGGCCGGCGCAGTTCTCCATGGTGCCCACGAAGGAGCTGCCCACCGCCAACAGGCCGGCCGACACGGCGCCCTGCAGGTTCTCGGGCGCGCTCATGTAGATCAGCCGCGTGGCGATGGCGCTGGGTGTGAGGCCGTGCTCCATGAGCACGATGAGCACCACGTCGGTAATGCGCAGGTCCACGCCACGCGGCGCGCGGCCCAGGATCTGCATGAGCATCACCTCGGTGAAGGTCTTCTTGCCCATCAGGTCCTCCACCAGGTTCGCATCGCGGTAATGCAGGCTGGTGAGGGTGTGGGTGCACAGGCGGGTGACGGGGGTCTTGGCAGATGGGGCGGTCATGGGGTGGGTTCCTTCAGGCAGTAGGGGCGAGGGCCAGGGCCGCATCGCGCACGGCGGACTTGAGCACCTTGCCCACGGGCGAACGCGGCAGGCTGTCGTGAAAATGGATGTGCTTGGGCGTCTGCACCGGCCCCAGGCGCTCGCGCACGAAGGCGATCAGCTCGGCCTCGCTGGCCTGCTGGCCGGGGCGCAGCTGCACGGCGGCCTGCACGGTCTCGCCCCACTTGTCGTCGGGCAGGCCGAACACGGTGCATTCGTGCACGGCCGGGTGCTGGCCCAGGGCGTTCTCCACGTCCACCGGGTAGACGTTGAAGCCGCCGGTGATCACCATGTCCTTGAGCCGGTCCTTGAGGTAGAGGTAGCCGCGCCCGTCGATGAGCCCGCGGTCGCCGGTGTGCAGCCAGCCGTCCACCAGGGTTTCGGCGGTCTTCTCGGGCAGGCGCCAGTAGCCGGTCATCAGCAGGTCGCCGCGCGCCACCACCTCGCCCACCTCGCCCGTGGGCAGCAGGCGGCCGTCGGGCGCCATGATAGCCACGTCGCTGAACCAGGTGGTGCGGCCCACGGCCGCCCAGTTGTGCGGGTCCTCGAAGTCTTCGGGACGCATGACGGTGAGGATCTGCGGCGCCTCGGTCTGGCCATAGGTCGTGCCCAGCACCGGGCCGAAGAAGTCGCGCACCTGGCGGATCTTCTCGGGCGGCATGGGTGCGCCGCCGTAGATGAGCCGGCGCAGGCGCGGAAAGTCTGCGCGCGAAGCGCCCGGCAGCGCCATCAGCATGTAGACCAGCGTGGGCGGCATGAAGCACACCGTGCCGCCGCGCTCGCGGAAGGCCGCGCGCACCGCCTCGGCACCCGCGCCGCCCAGCACCACGTGGCAGCCGCCCTGCGCCAGGATGGGCAGCAGGTAGGTGGAGGTGCCGTGCGTGATGGGCGCGGCCACGATGTAGCGCTCGTGCTCGTCGAAGCCCCAGGCGTGGATCTGGTTGCTGATGTTGGCCATCCACGCGCGATAGGGCTGCATCACGCCCTTGGGTGCGCCGGTGGTGCCGCCCGTGAACTTGATGGCCTGGGTGGCGTCGTCCGGCAGGTCTAGCGCCGGCCGCTGCGCGCCGGCATACGCCTGGGCCAGGCCCGCGAGCGTGGCCGCGCTGGTGGTGTCGCCACCCGCCAACACCCGGGCGCCCGGTGCGCCTTCGAGCAGGTCGGCGCAGGCCGCGTCGAGCACCAAGATGGAGGGCTCGGTCGCGTCGACGATACGCCGGATCTCGGGCCGGGTGCTCTTGGGGTTGAGCGGCACCCAGACCTTGCCGCAGGCCAGCACGGCCAGCAGCGCAGCGATGTGGTCGGCGCTGTTGCCCGCGCAGATGCCCACGCGGCTTTGCGGCAAAGGATCGAGTGCGGTGAGACCCGCAGCGAGGGCCGCCACGCGCGCGGCCAGCGCGTCGTAGCGGATGGCGCCCTCGGGAGCATCAATGGCGATGCGGTCGGGCCAGCGCTGGGCGGCGCGCCAGAAGAAGTCGATGGGGAACATGGAGGGCAGGTATTCCTGGGTTGAGATTCGATGAAGAGCGTCACAAGCGGCGGGCAAAGCCCAGCGAAGCGGTCCTGGCTAGGCGTTCCGTCGCAGGCTGTACGGTCAGTACGACAAGACGGAACAACGACGCCAGGAGGGCTTTTCCCGTCGCCTACTCCGCGGTGGCGCCGGAGGCCTTGACGACTTCACGCCAGCGCTTGATCTCGGCGGCGGCAAAGCTGCGCATCTTGTCGGGCGTGCCGGAATCGGGCGTAGCGGCCAGCTCCTGCAGGCGGTTGCGCACCTCCGGCAGGGCCAGCACCTTGTTGAGGGCGGTGTTGAGCTGCTCGACCACGGGGCGCGGGGTGCCCGCAGGCGCGGCCAGCGCGAACCACGACTGCACGTCGAAGCCCGCGTAGCCCGACTCGGCCAGCGTGGGCACGTCCGGCAGCAGGGGCGAACGCTGGGCGCTGGTGATGGCAATGGCGCGCAGCTTGCCGGCCTGCACATGCGGCAGGGCCGAGGGCGTGTTGTCGAACATCGAGTCCACCTGGCCGCCAAGCAGGTCGGTGACGGCCGGGGCGCTGCCGCGGTAGGGCACGTGCAGCATCTTGAGCTGGGACTGCATCTTGAACATCTCGCCCGAGAGGTGGATGGACGAGCCGCTGCCCGAGGACGCGAAGGTGATGCCGTCCTTGGACTCCTTGGCGTAGCGCACGTAGTCGGCCAGATTCTTCACCGGCAGCTTGGGGTTGACCACCAGGATGTTGGGGATCTTGGCGATCATGCCGATGGGCTCGAAGTCCTTGACCGGGTCGTAGCCCAGCTTGGGGTACAGCGAGGCGTTGATGGTGTTGGCGATGGTGTAGACGTACAGCGTGTACCCGTCGGCCGGCGCGCGTGCCACGTTCTCGGCGCCCACGTTGCTGTTGGCGCCCGCGCGGTTGTCCACCACCACGGGCTGGCCAAGCTGGTCGCCGAGCTTGATGGCGACCAGGCGCGCGATGACATCGGTGGCGCCGCCGGCCGCATAGCCCACGACGAGCTTCACGGGCTTGGCAGGCCAGTGGGTGGTCTGTGCCTGCAGGGGCAGTGCGGCGGTGCAGGCGATGGCAGCGGCGGCCAAAGCCAGAAGACGCCGGCGCGGCGCGGTGGTGGCAGGGGTGTGCGAGGTCATGTCTTGTCTCCTGGTGGTTCTGAAAATCCCGTCTTGGCGCCCCGGCGGCGTGGCTCTGCGGCACACTGCATGCTGGTTGCATCGACGGACAAATTCTTTCCCATGCCTTCCCGACCCGCGAATCGAAACGTCCGTCTGCCGGACGTTTCATCCACCACCTTGCCCTCGCCAGACGCTGCGGAGGACCCCGGCAGCCGCACGCTGCGCCGGGGCCTGCAGGTGCTCGACGCCGTGCTCGCCAGCGGCCGCGAGGGCTTGCGCGTGATCGACCTGTGCCGCGCTGTGGGGCTGGAGCGCGCCACCGTCTACCGCCTGCTGGCCACGCTGCTGGAGGGCGGCCATGTGGCCCGGCGCGGGCGTTTTCGCTACGTGGCCGGGCCCCGCATGGCCGCCATGGCCGCGCCCGCCGCCCTGCCCAACATGGCCATGCGTTTGGCACCCGTGCTGGAGCGCGTGAGCCGGGCCTGCGGCGATGCGGCCTTCGCCATCGTGCGCGAGGGCGCCGCATCGCACTGCATCGCACGCCATGTGGGCACGCACCCGGTGCAGATCCTGGTGATCCAGGTGGGCACGCGCCAGCCCCTGGGCGTGGGTGCGGCCGGCCTGGCTCTGCTGGCGGCGCTGCCCGACGAGGAGGTGGCCACCTGCATAGAGGCCAATGCACAGGCCTTGCCGCACTATGGCGGCATGACGCCCGAGCGCCTCGCGATCCTGGTGCGCGCCACACGCGAGCGCGGTTGGTCGGTGGTGGGCAACCACGCCACCCAGGGCGTGCTGGCCGCGGGCATGGCCGTGCGCAATGCCGATGGCGCACCGGTGGCCGCCATCAGCGTCGCATCGACGCTGGACCGCATGCCGCGCGAGCGCCAACAACTGATTGCCCGCTGGATGCGCGAGGCGCTGGCCGCGCTGCTGCCCAACGGGGTGTGACCTGGCACCGGCCAGGGAGTCTCAGCCTGCGCTCGCGCGCTCCTCAACGGGCGCCTCGGCGCAGTGGCTGCCGCGTGCCGCATCCAGGCCAACCAGGCCCTCCCGCAACAAGCCTGCCAGCCACTGTGCGAGCAGTTCCGTGCCCGGCATCGCCCCCAGCGCCTGCAGGCGGTCGCAGGCCTGCTCCACCGAGGCCCCCGCCTGCAGCAGGTGGATGAAGACCGCCTCCTGGGCGCCCAGCGAGCGAAAGTGCGGCTGGTGGCCCTTGCGCCACACCAGCAAGGTGACAGGCGCTGGCAGCGCCACCGCCTCGGGCACGTCTTCGTCGGCGTGGATGGCATTCCACAGCGCGACGGCGTTGGTGGCCAGCGTGCGCAGCAATGCACTGGGGTGCAGCACCCCTGCGCGTGCCAGCCAGGGGCCGGCGAAAGGAGCCGTGGCCGCGTCCAGTGCCGGCACGTCCGCCCCGTCGAAGCGCGTGCGCAGGTCCCAGTCGAGCTGGGCCAGTTCGTGCAGCTCGGGGTTGTCGGGGTAGAGCGTGCGCAGGGTATCCGTGAAGCCTTCGCCGTAACGGTTGAGGCTGCGCACCCTGGGCGGGTGCGCCACCGCATAGGTGCGTGCATGGGCCTCAAAGGTGTCCGACCCCATGTACATCCAGGTCTTGGCATAGATGTCGGCCAGCACCTCGGACAGCCGCGCGCGGTAGGCATGGTGGTAGATGCCCAGGCGGCCCGTGACCGGGGCATCGGCGTCCAGGGCCTGCATCGGCTCGGCCAGGATGCGGTCCGCCAGGTCCTGCTGCAGTACCTGCAGGGGCAAAGCAAAGGACAGCGGGCCACGCGGCCAGGACACTGCGGCCGGTCCTCCGATGCCAGCCGGTGTCACATGCGCCGCAGCGATGGACCGCGCCACGTCCATCTCGCCCAGCAACTCGGCCAGCGGCGGAATGCGGTCGTCGCGCTCGACCATGGTGGCCACGGCGCCAAAGCGTTCGCAGGCCCGCGCATACAGGTCCCACACGGGCGGGGCCACGGGGTGGTCGTGGGTGTCGATGATGTGGTCGCCCAGGTCCGAATGGCCGGCCAGGTGGATCTGCTGTACGCGGTGCGCGGGCAGCGCATCGAGGTAGGTGAGCGGGTCGAAGCCATGGTTCACGCTGCTCACGTAGATGTTGTTCACATCCACCAGCAGCAGGCAGTCGGCCTCCTGCGCGATGTGCGCCAGCAACTGCCATTCGCTTGCGCTGTCGCCGGCATAGCGGATGTAGCTGGAGACGTTCTCCAACACCAGCCGGCGGCCCAACACGTCCTGCGCGCGGCGGACCTGCGCGATCACATGGCGCGCCGAGGCATCGGTATAGGGCAGCGGGTACAGGTCGTGCAGTTGCTGCTGCGGCCCGGGGCCGATCCAGCACAGGTGGTCCGATACCCACAGCGGCTCAATGCGCTCGGCCAGCGCCTTCACTTGGCGCAGGTAGGCAATGTCCACGCCCTGCGCCGCACCGATGGACATGGCCACGCCGTGCATGGCCATGGGGTAGTCGCGGCGCAGCGTGTCGAGCACCGCCAGCGGCTTGCCGCCCTCGATGAGGTAGTTGTCGGTGATGATCTCCAGCCAATCCAGCGGCTGCGGGCCGGCCAGAAAATCCGCGTAGTGGGCGGTGCGCAGGCCCAGGCCGAAGCCGGTGCCGCGCGCGGCGATGGGGTCGTGCGCCATGGTGAGCAAGGGGCCGCGCCATAGCAGCGCGGCCTCGGTCCATCAGCCCTTGATGTCGCCGATGGTGCCCTTTTCGCTCAGGCACTGGGCAGCGGTCTTGGCCTTGAAGCCGTGGCCCTTGCAGGCATTCTGGCCCTTGCAGCTGTGCTCGGCGGTGGAGCAGTCGCTGTTGCCCTTGCAGTCGTGCACGTTGTAGCAGTGCACCTTGTCGTTGGCAGCGACAGCCCCGCCCTTGGAGCCCTTGGGGGCGTCGGCGGCAAAGGCGCCGGAGGACAGGGCCAGCAGGGCTGCGGCCAGGGCGAGGGAAGCGGCGGATGGGTTCGAGGTGGACAGCATGGTGGAAGACTCCGTAAAGGTGAGGGAGGGTCGAAACAGGGGTTTCAGATCGCACGGCGCCGTGCTCTCTGCCTGTTACTTCGCTCCATCCAACCTGCGGGTTACATGCGGTCCCACAAAAATTTGCGGCGCGTCAGCCCGAGGTCTGGGTCACCGAGATGTCGGTGTGCACCAGCGACACCGGGTAGCGCTGGCCGGCCAGGTAGTCGGCCAGGCACTGCAGCAGCAACGGGCTGCGGTGGCGCTCGGGGCAGGCGCGGATCTCGTCGGCAGTCATCCACACGGTGCGCACGATGCCTTCGTCCAGCGTGCGCCAAGCGTGGTGCGTGCCCAGCGTGCCGGCAAAGGCAAAACGCAGGTAGGTCAGGTCGTCGCCCGTGCGCGTCTTGGTGAAACGGTTGAGGTACACACCGATCAGGTGCGTGGGCTCGAAATCGTGCGCAGTTTCTTCGAGCACCTCGCGCGCGCAGGCGCTGGGGGGCGACTCACCGGGGTCCAGGTGGCCGGCTGGGTTGTTCAGCTTGAGGCCATCGGTGGTTTCTTCCTCCACCAGCAGGAAGCGGCCATCGCGTTCGATCACGGCAGCCACGGTGACATTGGGTTTCCAGCGGTTCGGCATGCCAGCCATTATGACCACGGCCTGCGACAGATGCCCGGCCCGTGGTGCCGTTCACACAGGCCCAATGGCGTACACAAGGCGCTGGCTAGGACGCCAGCGTTCGCACCATGTACACGGCCCCCTCGCCGTAGCTTGCCAGCCGCTCACGCTGCAGTGCATCGGCCAGCGGCTGCACGGCATAGCCATGGTGCTCCCAGTAGCCCTGCGAGCCCTGCACCGAGACCAGGGCGGTGTGGCGCAGGCCCCAGGCCGCGCCCTGCGCCCACAGCGGTGCCAGCAGCGCCTGCGCCAGGCCCTGGCCCGCGCAAGCCGGCAGCACCGCCATGTCGTGCAGGTACAGGGTGTCGGGCGCGCCGGCCGGGCCCTCGAAGTCGCCATGCAGCGGCGTGACCTTGCCCTGCACCGAGCGGTAGGCCGCGAGGTAGGCGCAGACCTGGCCGGCGCGTTCGAGCACCAGCGAGCAGTTGGCCGGGCTGGCGAGCCGGCGCGCAAACACCTCGCCGCTTTCGACAAAGCCCGCGCCATAGCAGGCCAGCTGCACCTGCAGCAGACCGGGCAGGTCATGCAGTTGCAGCGCGCGCGGCGCACCGGGAGAAGAAGAGGAAGCGGTGGAGTTCAGCATGCAGGCGCCGCATTATCCCTGGCGCATGACCTGCCATGTCATCGACGCCGGCAGGGCAGCCGCGAAGAATGGCTTGCGTCGGATGCCTGCCTGCATCCGCCACCCTTTGTTTTTATTCCGTTCGTTCAACTTCTCTGGAGCAGCCACCATGAACACCGTCGAATCCCCTGTCCTGAACGCCGCCACTTCGGCCTCCGGCATCGCCGCACGTTACCTGAGCGCGTGGAACGCCACCGACAGCAGCGAGCGGGATCGCCTGGTGCGCGAGGCCTTCAGCAGCGAGGTGCACTACCTCGACCCGATGATGGAAGGCAGGGGCCATGACGGCATGGCGGCCCTGATCGCGGGCGCGCAGCAGCGTTTTGCCGGTTACCGCTTCGCGCTGCTGGGCACGCCCGAGGGGCACCACAGCGTGGTGCGCTTTTCCTGGGCGCTCGCGGCCCCGGGGGCCGAACCCGTGGCGCGTGGCACCGACGTGGCCGAGGTGGACGCCGACGGGCGCCTGCGCCGGGTCACGGGCTTCCTCGACTACGTCGCCGAATGAGCCTCAGCGGGGAAGCACTGGGGGCTGGACGAAATCCTCCAGCGACAGGCCTTTTTCCTTGAGCAGGGCTTCGAGCACGGGCTGCAGCCGGCCCAGGCTTTCCTGCACGGCCTCGCGCACGGTGTCGACCACCACCTGGGTGCTGCGCTCGATCTCGATGTTGAGCTGGTCGCCGGCCTTCTTGCCCTCGAACACCGTGGCGCGGCGCGTCTCGGGGATCAGCCAGACCTCGAACCAGCCCTCGGCGCGGTTCACCTCGGCCACCGTGAGGCTGGCGCCATGGATGGCGATGTAGCCCTTGGCGAAGACGTACTTGCGGAACTCGGGCGGCACGGCCACGCGCCACACCAGGTTGTTGTCGAACTCGCGCACGCTGGCCAGCGTGCCCGAAAAATCGATGTGGCCCGACAGCGGGTGGCCGCCGATCTCGGCACCGTCCTTGGCAGCGCGCTCCACATTCACGCGGTCGCCCTGGCCATAGCTGCCCAGCGTGGTGATGTTCAGGCTCTGCTGCATCACGTCGAAGTTGGCCTGTGTCGGCGAGAGGATCTCGGTCACCGTGAGACACACGCCATCGGTGGACACACTGGCACCAATGGCCAGGTCCTGGCAGAAGCCCTCGGGGAAATCGAGCGTGAAGGTGCGCAGGCCTGCGCGGTCATGGATGGCGGCAATGCCCGCCGTGGCTTGAACGATGCCTGTGAACATGGTGGCGCGGCTTTCAGGATGTGGCCGCCGATTTTGCCACCCAGCCTCGCACCGTGCTGCCCGCCATGCAAAAGGGCTGCCTTCGGGGCAGCCCTTTTGCACAGGGAGCGTGGTGCTTACTTCGCGCGCAGCAGTTCGCCCACTTCCAACAGCACGAGCTCGTTGTCATCGGCCTTGTTCGGCTCGCGGCTGGAGCTGAAGGGCAGGTTGTTGTCGTTGCCGACCACGATGTGCGTGCCATCCACCACGTCCACGTTCTCGATGGTGAAGAACGGGAAGGTGAGCACGCCGTCGTTCAGCGGCTTCTTCGCCAGGCGTTTCGGGTCCTGGATGGACATCAGGTCGATGTAGCCCACCTTGCGCAGCGGGCCACCGACGTTGGCGTCGGTCAGCTCGATCTTGTAGACGCGCTTGAACTTGGCCAGGTCGTGGAAGCAGTCCGTGCGCTTCTGTCCTTCGGGGCAGGCCTTGTCGGCCGTGCCTTCGCCGTTGTCGCGCTCGATGATGAGGCCAGTGGTGCCGTCGATCATGTTGAAGTCGCCGATGGCATGGTGGTTGGCTTCGAGCACGTACTTCCAGTGGCGGCCGGTCCACTGCTCGGCCTTCACGTCGAACTCCAGCACGCGCAGGTACTGCTTGCCATCCACGGCTTCATAGGCCTTGCCGGCCTCGTTCCACAGCGGGCCTTCGAGCAGGGCGTAGAGCTTGCTGCCGTCCTTGGACGAGGCCATGCCTTCGTAGCCTTTGGAGCGCTTGACCTCGAAGGCAGGGGCCTTGGCGTCGGGCGCGCCGGCCGTGGTGATGGCCGGGTGGTCGGGCGAGCGCACGAGCTTGCCGTCCACCTGCGTTTCGAACACGGCGAGCACGCGGCCCGAAAGGTCGGCCTTGATCAGGTAGGGCCCGAACTCCTCGCCGATCCACAGTGCGCCCCCGGCGAACTGGAAGCTCTCGGGATCGAAGTCCGCGCCCGTGAGGTAGCGCTTGTCCGTGCCTTCGTGGGTGATGCGAAACGGCACCTTCTTATCCGGGTCGTGCAGGAACACAGTGGCCAGGCGGTTGAACTGGCCGGCCTTGAAGTCCACGCTGTAGTGGCTCAGGTGCAGCATGAAATCGGGCGAATTGGCCTTGGCACCGGCGCCGTTGTCGGTGAGGATCCAGAACGAGCCGTCGGCCATGCGCTTGATGCCCGAGTGGCCCTGCAGCGGCTGGCCCGCGAAGGGCAGCGAGATGCCGGTGGGACGGCCGCCCGAAAGGCCTTCGACCGAGCCCAGCGTTTCCACGCGCTTGGGCGTGGTGAACTTGCCGCTGACCTGCAGGTCCTGAGGTGCGTCCTTGGGCGCGGGCACCAGCGTCATTGCGGGCATCACGGCATGGCCGGCCAGTGTGGCGGGGTAGGCCTGCTGGGCCAGCGCGGCGGTGGACGAAGCGGCGGCGCACACCAGCAGGGCGCAGGCGGCGAGGGTGGAGAGTCGGGACATGGTCACTTGCTGCAAATGTAAGTAAAGCGGCGACGATGCCCGGTCCGCGTGACGGGCCCGTGACATCGGCCCACACGGCGGCAGCCCCTAGCCTTCGATGTACACCGCAGTCCCGACCACCACCCGGTCGAACAGGTCGGCCACATCGGCACTGGCCATGCGAACGCAGCCGTGCGACGCCGCCACGCCCAGGGGTGTGCCGTCCGGACAGCCGTGGATGTAGATGTACCTGCGCAGCGTATCCACGGCCCCGCCACGGTTGACGCCCGGCTCGCAGCCCGTGAGCCACAAAATTCGGCACAGGATCCAGTCGCGCCCCGGGTGCTGCAGGGCCAGTTCGGGGGTGAAGACTTCGCCCGTGGGCCGGCGCCCCACGAAGACGGTGGCGGTATCGCAGCCCGCGCCCACCTTGGCGCGCACGCGGTGCAGGCCGCGCGGCGTGCAACCGCTGCCGTTCAACTCACCCACGCCCTGCAGCGCGGTGGAGACGGCATAGCTGCGCACCAGCGCATCGCCCGCATACAGATCGAGCTGCTGGCGCGGTACGCTGAGATGCACCTCGACTTCGAGCGCCGTGCCTGCCATGCCAGTGCCGCTCAGCCGGCTGCCACCAGCCCGGCCATGTGGCCGCGCGTGAAGGCTTCCTCGAACACCGAATACCCCGACCAGTCGCTGTGTGCGAACGCCAGGCGTGCCGTGGCCGGCGTCGGCAGCACGGCCACACGCTCGCCGCTGGCCAGGCGCACGCGCTTGTCGGGCGCCCGGTAGCGGCCCGGCTGGTGCAGCCAGCCCAGCAGCCCTGGTGTGGGGATGGACATGGCGTGGCCGTAGCGCGTGATGTCCACGCGCGTGGCGCGTTCGGCCAGGTCGGGGTGCGGGCCGGCCAGTGACTGCATGGCCGCCTGCGCCCAGTGGGCCCAGGGCTGGGTGGCCAGTTGCTGGCGGCCATCGGGCAGGTCGCCCAGGGCCTGGTAGTAGGTGAGCACCGTGGGCCCCGGGCGCGGGTCCAGGCGCTGGTGACCAGCATCCACGTAGCCCAGACCGCCCGGGTTGGCATCGGCATACAGCACGTTGTCCCAGGCCGGCGCGGCGCCTGCGCGGTCGGTCAGCGGCGCATCGATGTGGATGTTGGCCACCAGCCACGGCGCCCAGGACAGGCGCTGCGCTGTTTCGGTGAGAAAGGCGGGCGGGTTGCGCACCACGCGTGCAGCCAGGAACACGGGCAGCGCCACCACGCAGCGCGGCGCCTGCCAGCGCTCGACATTGCCCGAGGCATGGTTGAGCGCCTCCACCTCCACGCCATGGCGCCCCTCGGTGATGCGCAGCACGCTGGTGCCCGTGGCCAGTTGCCCGCCTTCGCGCAGCGGCACCGCCAAGCGCTGCGTGAGCCAGCCATTGCCCTCGGGCCAGGTGAGCACGCCCTCGCGGTCATCGGTGCCTGCGTCGCCCGGCGCATGGAAGCCATGGCGGCTGGCGAAGTAGTGGATGCCGGCCCAGGCCGATACGCGCGCCATGCCCGCACCGTAGTCGTCGCGGCAGCAGTAGTCCAGGTACCAGCGCAGGTGTGCATCGTCCAGCCCCTCCTGCGTGAGCCAGGCGCCGAAACTCAGGGCGTCGAGCGCCTGGTGCGTGGGCGACAGCGGCCGCTTGCCATCGAAGGCCTTGAGCATGGGCATGGTGAAGCGCGCCGCCTTGGACAAGGCATCCACCCGCTCCGAGAACCGGCGGTACTGGGCCAGCGTGGCCTCGCCCACGCCCTGCACCGGCAGCAGGCCTTCCTGCCATTCACCCTCGAAGTAAAGGCGCTCCTGCGGGCTATGGCACAGGTGGCGCTCGTCGTAACGCCAGCGCCCAGCCACGCGCTGGCGCAGGCCCAGTTCTTCGAGCAGGTCCTGCACCTCGCCCGCGTCGTCGCCGGGCACGGGCAGGTAGTGCGCGCCCATGGGGCAGGCGATACCGCCGACCACACCGCCGCGGCTGTTGCCGCCAGGCTGGTCTTCGAGCTCCAGCAGCGCAAAGTCCTCCACCCCGGCCAGGCGCAGCGCGCGCGCCGCGGCCAGCCCTGCCACGCCGCCGCCGGCGATGATGACCTGCGCACGCCGCACCACGGAAGGCTCGGGCAGGCGGCCCTTTTGCAGCAACTCGCGCAGCGCATGGCCGCGCTCCATGTCGATGCCGGCAAAGCCACCATCGAGTGTGCGCGGCGCCTTGTCGCAACCCTGCAGCAGTCCGCCTGCGGCGAACAGGGCGCCAGCCTGCAACAGTTGCCTGCGGCGCGGAGATGGCGGGAGAGAGGGGGGCGCAAGGGACATGGAACCGTACTCTACGTCACCCGCAACCCAGTCCCCGGCAACGGGGGTCAATCTTTCCAGCGCGCCTGGATCTCCAGCAGCCGGGGCAGCTGCGCGATGAACACCTCCACCATGCCAGGGTCGAAGTGCTTGCCCGCCTGGGCGCGCAGGTGGGCCAGGGTGTCCTCGATGCTCCAGGGCTCCTTGTAGGGCCGGCGCGCCGTCAGAGCATCGAACACGTCTGCCAGGGCGACGATGCGCGACTCCACCGGGATCGCCTCGCCTGCCAGGCCCTGCGGGTAGCCACTGCCGTCCCACTTCTCGTGGTGCGTGAGCGCAATGGAGTGGGCCAGGTGCAGCAAGCCTGCAGGGTGCTCGCCGATGATCTCGGCACCGATCTGCGGATGGCGGCGCATGATGTCCCACTCGCCGGCATCGAGCGGGCCGGGCTTGCGCAGCACGGCATCGGGGATGCCGATCTTGCCCACGTCGTGCATGGGCGCGGCATTGAGCAGGTCTTCGGCCCAGACGGGCGAGTGGCCCAGCGCCAGCGCCAGCACATGGGCGAAGTGGCTCATGCGGATGACGTGCATGCCGGTCTCGTTGTCCTTGTACTCGGCGGCGCGGCCCAGGCGCTGCACGATCTGCAGCCGCGTTTCGCGCAGTTCCTCGGTGCGCACCAGCGACAGGTGTGTGCGCACGCGGGCGCGCACCACGGGGGCGCTCACGGGCTTGGTGATGTAGTCCACGCCGCCCACGTCGAAGCCGCGCGCCTCGTCCTGCGCTTCGGTGAGCGCGGTGACGAAGATCACCGGTATGTTCGCGGTGGCGCGGTCGGCCTTGAGGGCCTGGCACACGCCGTAGCCGTCCATCTGCGGCATCATCACGTCGAGCAGCACCAGGTCGGGCCGCTGCTGCTGGGCGATCTGCAGCGCGCGCGCCCCGTCGGTGGCGAACAGCAGGCGAAAGTCCTCCTGCAGGATGTGGCGCAGCACCTGCAGGTTGGTGGGTTCGTCGTCCACCAGCAGCAGGCGCGGGCGGTGGTCTTCCTGCACGGGCGTCATGCCATCTCCTGGGGGGGCGTGGGCGCCTGCAGATGCGCACGCAGCGCCAGCAGGCAGGCCCGCGCCTCGTCAAAATCGAAGCGATCCAGCGCCTCCTGCAGGCTGTTGAGACTGACGGCCGACAGCTCGCCCTCCAGCACCGCCAACGGAGCATCGGCCAGTTCCCCTTGCACCAGGGCGGCGATCAGGGCATCGATGGCGGCGATGACACGGCCGCGCTCGGCAGGCGGCAGCGGCACCGGTGAGGAGGCCGTGCCCTGCAACTGGGCGTCAGGCGCCTGCGGATTGAGCAGGGCGACGCGCACCGCGTCGAGCGCGGTGGCCAGGGCCAGCAGCGCGGCCTGCACTGGAGCAGCATCGCGCGCGCGGGCCGCGTGCTCGATCTGCCCGGCGAGCTGCTGCACCACGGGCAGCGCCAGGTTGGCGGCCGCGCCACGCACGCGGTGGGCACGTGATTCCAGGCCCTCCCAATCGTCCGCCTGGTGCGCGGACAGCAGGCCCGCCAGCGCCACGCCGCTCTCCTGCATGAAGCGTTCGATGGCCTCTCGCAGATAGCGTGCCTGGGTCCACAGCCGCACACCACGGTCCCACTCGATGGCGGCTGGCAACGGCGCCTGCGGTGGCCTCAATGTGTGCGCGCCCTGCAGCCCGTGGGGGGCCTCCAGGCTGCCAAAGGCGCTGGTGACGGCAAACACCGGGTCAGCGCCGTCTTCGCGCACGCCGATCACGCGCGCGATCTCGGCCATGAGCCGCACCGGCTCGACCGGCTTGCTCGCAAAGCCATCCATGCCGGCAGCGCGGGCATTGCGGCGGTCCTGCTCCAGGACGCTGGCCGACAGCGCCACGATGGGGGTGGCCTTGCGCTGCCGGGCCTGCTCGAAACTGCGCAGGTGGCGGGTGACCTCCAGCCCGTCCATGTCAGGCATCTGCAGGTCCATGAGGATCACGTCGAAGCGCTCCTCCGCAAAGGCCTCCAGCGCCTGCGCGCCGCTGCCTGCCGTGGTGATCTTGTGTCCGCCGCGCTGCAGCGTGATCTGCAGCAGCTCCAGGTTGGCGGGCACGTCGTCCACGGCCAGAACACGCAGGCTGGGCAAGGGCGCACGCAGCCAGTCCCGGGCCGATGCACTGCCATCCACCGGGGCCTGGCCCGTGCGCAGCGGCAGGCGCACGGTGAAGGTGCTGCCGTGGCCCACGCGGCTTGCCACCGCGATGGCACCGCCCATGAGCTCCGCCAGCTGGCGGGCGATGGTGGTGCCCAGGCCGGTGCCGCCGTAGCGGCGCGTGGTGGAGGCATCGGCCTGCGCAAAGGGGTCGAAAATGCGTTCTACACCCGCCGCGTCGATACCGATGCCGGTATCGGTCACTTCCAGCACCAGTTGCGCATTCACGCCCGAGACGCGCAGGGTGACACGTCCTGCGTGGGTGAACTTGATCGCATTGCCCAGCAGGTTGAGCAGCACCTGCTGGATGCGAAAGGCATCGCCCTGCCAGTGCGTGGGCACCGCGCCAGGGTAGTCGAGCACCAGCTCCAGCCCCTTCTTGGCTGCGGTGATGCGCAGCGAGGCGAGGATCTGCTCGCACAGCTCGCGCAGGCTGAAGTCGGCCACTTCCAGCTCGACCGCGCCCTTTTCGAGCTTGGCGGTGTCCAGAATGTCGTTGAGCAGGCGCAGCATGGAGCGCGCCGCATGGTGCACCGTGCCCAGGTGGCGGCGCTGGGTGCTCTCCAGCGGGGTATCGAGCAGCGCCTCGGTGAAACCGATGATGGCGTTCATGGGCGTGCGGATCTCATGGCTCATGTTCGCCAGGAAGGTGCTGCGCGCCGCTGCCGCGTGCTCGGCTTGCTCCTTGGCCGCGCGCAGGTCGGTCTCCATGCGCCGGCGCGCGGTGAGGTCGGTGGCGAACTTGACGATCTTGAAAGCCCGCCCCTGGGCGTCGAAGATGGGGTTGTAGGTGGCCTGGATCCAGACCTCGCGCCCGTCTCGGCCCAGGCGCAGGTATTCTCCGGCATCGAACTCGCCCTGGCCCAGGCGCGCCCAGAAGGCCTGGTAGGCCTGGCTCTCGGCGTACTCCGGCGTGCAGAAGATGCGGTGGTGCTGCCCCTCGATTTCGGCGAGCGTATAGCCCATGAGGTCCAGGAAATTCCGGTTGGCGATGAGCACCTTGCCCTTGAGGTCGAACTCGATCACCGCCTGCGACCGGCCGATGGCCGTGACCGTGCCCACGAACTCGGCGTTCTGTGCCTTGGAGGCCGTCATGTCGGTGATCACGCCATCGATCCACCGGACTTCCCCCTGCGGCCCTGCGACGCCTCGGCCCGTTTCGGACACCCAGCGGATGCCGCCATGCCGCGTGTGCAGCCGGTACTCCAGCACATAGGATTCGCCGGCGTCCAGGGCGCGCGCCACCTGCTCGCCGATGCGTTCGGCATCGTCCTCGTGGATGATGCGGCCAAAGGAGATGCGGCTGTGCAGGAAATCCTCGGCCGGCCAACCGGTGAGGGCCTCGACCGCATCGCTGATGAACAGCATGGACCAGTCGGCGTCGTACCGGCAGCGAAACGCCACGCCCGGGATGTTGCGCACCAGCGAACGCAGTTGCTCCTCGCCGCGCCGGCGCTCCTGCTCGATGGCCCGGCGCTCGGTCAGATCGGTCAGAAACCCCACGAGCACCGGCGGCCCCGGCAGGTCCACGCGGCCGACCACCAGGCGCACGGGCACCAGGGCGCCGTCCTTGCGCACCACGTGGATTTCCTTGTCCTTGCCCACCTGGCGCGCTTCGCCCCGGGACAGGTCGCGCGGCAGGTAGCTGTGCGGCGTGTTGGCATAGGCGGGGTCCACCAGCATGCGCACCGGCTGGCCCACGGCTTCCTCGGCGGTCCAGCCGAGCATGCGCTGCGCCGAGCCGTTGAAGGACCGGATGGTGCCATCCGCATCGGCCATGATGATGGCGTCCATGGCCGTCTCCACCACGGAGCGCAGGCGCGATTCGCTCTGCTCGGACCTGCGCAGCAGCCAGCGAACCCGCAGTCCGATGTTGACGGTGGTGACCACCAGGCCCACCAGCACCGCCATCAGGGCGATGGCCAGGGCCATGTACCTGGCTTGCTCGGGTACCGGCCCCAGGAGATCGGGTCTGCCGGACACGCGCACGGCCGCGATGCTGATGTAGTGCATGCCGGCGATCGCCAGGCCCAGGACCAGGCCGCCCAGCAGCGTGCTCAGCCAGGGGCGGCGCGTCCAGGCGCGCTGCATGCCGAAGCGCAGCCACAGCGCCAGGATGGCCATGCCCACCGCGAACGCGAGGGAGGCCAGGAAGCCCACCACGTCGTAGCGGATCTGCGGCGCCGCATCGGATGCCGACATGCCGGCATAGTGCATGACGCCGATTCCCACGCCCACCAGGGCACCACCCCGGGTGATGGAGCGGCGGGTGGGCTGCTCCTGGGTGAGCACGTGCAACGCGATCCACGAGGCCACCAGACTGGGAAGAAACGACAGCGCCGTGACCCAGGGCTCGAAATGACCATTGGCGCACAGATCGAACGCCAGCATGCCCACGAAATGCATGGACCAGACGCCCCCGCCCAGCGCCACCGCACCGGAAGCCACCGTGAGGTTGCGGCGCAAGCGGTCGGGTGCGCGCAAGGCCAGCGCTGCCAGGTGCAGCGCCATGAGGGAGGAGGCGATCGCGAGCGCGACCGACAGGGCCACCAGCCAGGGGTCGTGCCCCCAAAGGTTCTGTAGATCCCGCTCTGCGCCGACAACGAAGAATCTCTCGAGCATCGGGCGGACAAAATGTAAGCGTTGGTTTCCATTTTGCCGGGAACCCCGTGAGCGATTTACCCACGTGCCCGGTAACCCCCTCAACTCCCCGATTTGTTACATCCGCGCGGCATGGATGCAACAGCGCAGGCCCCTAACCCCAGGTCCCCACACCTGGCGCGGCCCAGGCCAGCGCCCCCGCGCAAGGGCCGCCCCGCCGCGCTGGGGGCGTCCCCCTCAGGGGGTTGTTCCGAATTCAGTGCGCAACCACCTTGCCCCATTCCCGCTCGTAGGTGTGCACCAGCGCCTGGTTGGACAGGCGGTTCACCTCGGCCGGCAGGCGCGCCATGTCGAGCGGAAAGTCGAACAGCAGGGGAAGCGTGCCCGCGCTCAGGAAGCGCAGGTCGGGCGGCAGTGCCTCGGGCATGCGCCAGGGCCGGCGGCTGGCCACCACGAAGCCCCACTCGCCGAAGCTGGGCACATGGGCATGGTAGGGCGCCGTCTGCAGGCCCACGGACTCGATGGTCTGCACCACGGTCCAGAAACTCTGGCGTGCCACCAGCGGCGAGGTGGTCTGCACCACGGCATAACCGCTGGCCGCCAAGCGCTTGTCCAGCAGCGCATAGAAGCTGTTGGTGTAGAGCTTGCCGATGGAAAAATTGGTGGGATCGGGAAAGTCGACCACGATCACGTCGAACAGGTCATCCACCGCATCGCCGCCATCCGCCTTGGCGTCCTTGCCGTGCTGCAGCCACTGGAAGGCGTCGGTGTTGACCACGTGCACCTTGGGCGAGCGCAGCGCCTCGCCATTGAGCCGGGCGAGCGTGGGGTTGTCGCTGAACAGGCGCGTCATGGCCGGGTCCAGCTCCACCAGGGTGACGGACTCGACCGAGGGGTACTTGAGGATCTCGCGCACGGCCATGCCGTCGCCACCGCCGAGCACGGCCACGCGCCGGGGTGCGCCGTGCGCCGCCATGGCGGGGTGGACCAGGGCCTCGTGGTAGCGGTACTCGTCGCGCTCCGCGAACTGCAGGTTGCCGTTGAGGTACAGGCGGTGACCCAGCTTGCCGTTGGTGACGACGATGCGCTGGTAGGACGACGCGGTGCTGAAGACGATGCGGTCCTGGTAGAACTTGTCTTCGGCAAAGCTGGTGATGTGGTCCGCGCCGAGCAGGCCCGCGAACAGCAGCCCTATGACGGCGACGCAGGCGAAGGCATGCGCGCGCAGGCGGCGCAGCTCATCGCGGAACAGCCACACCGCCCACAGCGCCACGGCTGCATTCATGAGCCCGAACAGCAGCCCCGTGCGGATGAGCCCCAGGTGCGGCACCAGCAGCAGCGGAAAAGCCATGGACACGGCCAGCGCGCCCAGGTAATCGAAGGTCAGCACCTGCGAGACCAGGTCCTTGAGCGCCACGTTGCGCCTCAAGATGCGCATGACCAGCGGAATCTCCAGCCCCACCAGCGTGCCCACCATGAACACCATGCCGTACAACAGCAGCCGGAAGGCCCCCGGCGCATAGGCGTTGGCCAGGAACAGCGTGGCCGGCAGCGCGCCGCCAATCAGTGCCACCATCAACTCGATGCGCAAAAAGTGCGCAGGCAGCTGCCGCTCGAAATAGCGCGACAGCCAGGAGCCCACGCCCATGGCGAACAGGTAGGTGCCGATGATGGTGGAGAACTGCAGCACCGAGTCGCCCAACACATAGGACGCGAGGGCACCAGCCGCCAGCTCGTAGAGCAGGCCGCAGGCGGCCACGACGAACACGCTGGCCAGCAGCGCAACGTCGATGGGGCGTGCGCCCGAGGGGGCGGAGGCGGAGGGGAGGGAGGTAGGGTTTGAGGACAAGCCGCTATTGTGCTGCGAATGGGAAAGGTGCAAGCCGAGGGCACCTTCCGGAAGTCCCCCGCCCCAAGGCCGGCGTCAGAACTGGTAGTTCACGCTGACCAGCAGGCTGCGCGGGGCGCCCGGCATGGCATCGCTGCGCCAGTATTCCTTGTCCAGCAGGTTGGAGATGGCGGCCGTCGCCGTCCATACGCCCTGGCGCCAGCCCACCAGCGCATCCCAGCGGGTATAGCCGGGCACGCGCGAGGTGTTGGCGGCGTTGAGCCAGCGGGCGCTGGTGTGCGTGGCGCCGATTTCCCCGTACCAGGGGCCTTGCGGCGCGTAGCGCACGAAGAAGTTGCCGTTGCGCAAGGCGGTGTCCACCAGGTACTTGCCCACCAGTGCGGGCTGCAGCTTGTCCTCGGTGACCTTGGCGCTGGTCACGCCCACGCCGCCGCGCACGTACCACGACGAGGCCACACGGCCTGCCGCGCTGAACTCGATGCCGCGCGAGCGCTCCTTGCCGCGCACGGCCCAGGTGAAGGGATCGTTGACCGCGTCGGGGCGGTAGCGGATGTTGGCGTGCTCGAGCTGGTACACCGACAGCTGGGTCGAGAGCGCGCCGTTCAGCCAGTCGCTCTTGACGCCCACCTCGACCTGGCGCGAGTGCTGGGGCTCGTCGTCGTAGACGGCGGTGGGCGCAACGTCCACGCTGATCATGCCGCGCCCGCCGTAGGGCGAGTAGCTCTTGTTCCACGAGGCGTACAGGCTGTGCTCGCGCACCGGCTGCCAGACCGCGCCCAGGCGCGGGCTCACCGAATCACCGTCGTAGCCACGGCCCACGTTGGTCAGCAGGTTGGTGCTGTTGAAGGTGAAGCGGTCATAGCGCAGGCCGGCCAGCAGCTTCCATTCGGGCGTGAGGCTGACCAGGTCCTGCACGTACAGGGCCTGGCCCTCGGCCTTGTGCAGGTTGTGCTGGGTCGGGTTGCCCTGCGCCGGCTTGGCGCCCCAGGCGATGGGCTGCAGCGGGTCGTAGCTGAAGGTGGACGCCGGCTGGCCGATGCGCGGGTGGCGCTTCTCCTCGCTGGCCTCGACACCGACCAGCACCTCGTGCTGGATGCCGCCGGTGCTGAACTTGCCCGTCAGGTCGACGGTGTTGGACAGGGTCTCGTTGGCCGTCTGCTGCCAGGCGTAGTTCGGCCGCACCTGGCCGCGCCACGCGCAGGCGGCGCCTGCGGTGGTCTGGCCTGCCGTGTTGCAGTAGGTGCCGGCGAAGTAGTGGTCAAAGTCCTGGCTGGCCTCGCGCTTGCTGGCCACCCAGCGCACGCTCCAGGCGCTGTTGAAGTCGTACGACAGGTCCGAGCGCAGCACGCGCAGGCGGTCTTCCACCTGGTCATCCCGGTGGGCAAAGCCCTTGCGGATGGAGACACCGGGCGGCAGCTGGTCGTAGACCGGCCCCCGGTCGGGCACGCGCCAGATGTTGTCGTAGGTGTACTGGCCACTCCAGCGCAGACCGGTGCGGGTGTCCACCAGGATGCTGGGCGAGACCATCTCGTTCTTGTTGCGGATGCCGCTGCGGAAGCTGTCGGCCTGCTCGCGATCGGCCGTCAGGCGCACGGCCACGTGGTTGTTGATGACCTTGTTGATATCGAGCGTGCCGCCGTAGTTGTCCCACGAGCCGCCGCGCAGGGTGACGCTGCTCTTGGCATCGAAGCGGGCCTGCTTGCTCACCAGGTTCACGATGCCGCCGCCGCTGCTGCGGCCGTAGAGCACCGAGGCCGGGCCCTTGAGGATCTCGATGCGCTCCACGTTGGCCGTGCTGCGGCGCACCTGGCCCGACTCGCGCACGCCGTCGCGGTAGATGTCGCCCGAGTCGGCGTTGAAGCCGCGGATCATCACGCCCTCGCCGCGCATGTCGTACTTGGTGTTCACGCCGGGCACGCCGTCAAGCATCACCGCAAGGTCGTTGATGCCATAGCTCATAGAGCCTGTTCAATGCCTTTTTGCAGCCGCGTTGGAGTGCAATCGGGATGAGTGGATGCTTCGGATGCGCCGCATGGGCTCGTGCCCATGCAAGCAGCCGGGGCGTCCAATCGCCCGATTTCACTCCAACCCGGAGGGCAAGTGCCTTTTCGGGCGGTCTGCGGCGTTGCGGCGCTTGCCAATAGCCGCGCTATTGGCTGCACCCCGCGCCTTGCATCCCATCCCGAAAAGGGGCTTGCGCGGCTTCAAAAAGACATTGAACAGGCTCTTTACTTGTTGACCTCCAGCGTGTCGATGGTCTGCGGGATGTCGCGCGGCGCCATGTAGGTCTTGGTGGCCGTGGTCACGCCCTCGGGGCGCACGTCGTCGGCGTCGTACTGCGAGCCGGTCACCTGCACGGCGGGCAGGGCAGCATCGGCCTGGGCCCAGGCCTGGGAGGTGCCCAGCACGGCCAGCAGGCTGGCCGCGGCGGTGGCGGTCCAATGAAAACGGGCAGCCTTGTTGTTGCTGCCCGCAGGGTGCTTGTGTGCCATGGGTACTCCAGATATTCGAACGTGCAGCCCCCTCCGGCCGCTACCGCTCACACGAAGTACACATTTTAATACAAACGATAATTATTCTTATTCAATTCTTGACACACCAAGGAACAAACGCGAGCAGGGCCCGTGAAAGCCCGTTGGAATCCGCCACCCCCTGCCTCAATGGATGGCGGCGGCGACGATGAGGCTGATGCCCAGGCACATGGCAGCCACCACGACGCCCAGCGCCACGTTCTGCTTCTCGACGATCTCGCCCCACAGGTCATAGGGCGTGATCTTGTCGACGACGATGAAACACACCCAGAAGATGACGACGCCGATCAGCGCGTACAGGATGGACCCGAGGAACGCCGCGGGCTTGAGCCATTCGATTCCCATCATGGTGGAAGCTCCTTGATAAATTGCTTACTTGTGTCCGCCGCCGCTGGAATAGCCGCCGAACGAGCCGCCCGAGCTGCGGTAGCCGCTGCCGGACGATCCGGAACAGTTGCTCAGCAGGATCAGCAGGATGATGATGACGATCGCGATGATGATGATGGTGCCGCAACCCAGGCCCGATTTGGCCACGAAGGGACCCGGGTCGTCGCGCTGCAGCACATCCTTCTTGTCTTCGAGCTTGAAGGCCTTGACCACGGTGTCACTGGCCAGCTTGTCGCCCGAGGACCAGGTCAGCTCGTTGGGCGTCTGCTCCATCGACAGCAGGCCCTTGGCGCTGGCGAAGTCGCGGTTCGATGTCTTCTGGCCGCGCGTGACCTGCCAGTAGAACTCCCCCAGCACGTAGGTAGTCTCGGCCTCGTAGCTGTATTTGAGCTGGTAGGTGGTGCCCAGGTAGGTGGCACTGCGGCCGCTGGCGGCCATCTGCGGGGCGCCGGTGGTCGGGCGCACCATGCTCCAGCCGTCTTCGGCGTCCACCAGGAAGGCGAAGCCGCGCTTCTGGTTGTACAGCAGGTACTCGCTCCAGCCGAAGTGCTCGTCGTCGCCCGGCTCCACGCCCATGCGGTGCTGGAAGCCCACCACCTGCCAGTGCACGCCCTGCAGCTGGCCCTTGCTACCCAGCGGGATGATGGGGCGCACGGGCTCGTCCTGCTCGGTCGATTGCAGCTCGCCGCCCACACCGCTGTCGAGCGAAATGATGCTTGCGCACGATCCGCAGGTAATGCTCTTGGTGGTCGACAGCTGCACCTGCACCGGCGCACCGCAGTGCGGGCAGTTGAACTGGCGACCCTTCTCGTCCTTGGCCGATTCGTCCTTGAGGCCGGTGAGCTTGAGGTCCTCAAGCAGCACGGCGCGGCCGCGCTCGAGGTGCGGCGGCGTGTGGCCATAGTCAATGCTGAGCACCTCGCCATCGGCGCTGCGCAGCTCGACCATGTCGAAGGGCTGACCCAGCGGCGGCAGCTTGGGCAGTTCGCCCTGGGCCGAGATCAGTGAAGCGCTGCCGCTGAAGGCGACGGAATACGACTTGCCGGCAATGGCGGTGGTGGCGCCGATGCGAAAGCGGCTGGCTTCGGGCAGCTCGCGCCCGGCCTCCATGGGCCGCGTGAAGACATAGGCGCCGTTGTCCTCGCCCAGGCTGGCCAGGGTGCCGTCCTGCAGGAAGGCAGCCCATTCGGTCCAGACGCCGGCCTCGGTCTTGTACTGCAGCCGGCCGATGAGCGTGAAGGGGGTGTCCTTGCCGTCGAGCTCGATGCGTCCGCTGGCCATGAGCTGCAGCGGGCTGTGGTCGTCGAACAGCTCGGCCATTTTGCCCACGCGCTGCAGCACGTCGCCGCTGCGCACCACGGTGCTCTGGCAGTAGCCGCAGACGGCGTGGGTGGACTGCGCGCTGCGGAATTCAACCGGCGCGCCGCAGCCCGGGCAGGGCGCACGGTAGGAACGCTGTGTAGGGTCAGTGGCCATTCGGGCGGTGCCAATGGCGGCCGGGTGCGGCAATGCAGGGGCCCATCAGCCCGCTGCTGCCCGCACGCCAGGCGCCGGTAGCGAAGGTAGGTTGCGCCGGCCTCAGATCAGCTTCTTGAGCAGTTCGGACTTCTTCGCGTCGAACTCTTCCTGCGTGAGGATGCCCTTGGACTTGAGTTCGCCCAGCTTCTCGAGCGTGGCCATCACGTCCTCGGGCTTCACACCGGAGGCTGCTGCCACGGCAGCTGCGGCAGGGGCCGCGTTGCCGCCACCCTGCAGGCCCTGCTGCAGGTTCTGCGCCATCACCTGGCCCAGCGCCACGCCGGCACCCAGGCCCATGGCATCGCCCGCGATGCCGCTGCCGCCACCGCTGTTCTCGGCGAACTTGGGGATGGCCTGCGCGGTCTGGTACTGCATGAACTTGGCCATGTCGTTGCCGACCATGCCCATGCCGATCTTCTGGTCCAGGATCTTCTGCAGCTCTTCGGGCAGCGAGACGTTCTGCACCGTGAGGTTCTCGATCAGCAGGCCGAGCTTGGCGAACAGGGGGGCCAGCTCCTTGGTCAGCGCATCGGCGAACATGACCTGGTTGGCCGCCAAGTCCAGGAACGGCAAACCGCTGCCGGCAATGGCGTTGCTGATGTTCTGCAGCACCAGGCCGCGCAGCTGGCCTTCGAGGTCGCCCCCAGGGTAGGACTCGCGCGTGCCCGAGATCTCGGTGTGGAACAGCTTGGGGTCGGCAACGCGGAAGGCATAGTTGCCGAAGGCGCGCAGGCGCACCGCACCAAAATCCTTGTCACGGATGGTGATGGGCTGGGGCGTGCCCCACTTCTGGTCGATCTGCTGGCGCGTGCTGAAGAAGTAGACATCGCTCTTGAAGGGCGACTCGAAGAGCTTGTCCCAGTTCTTGAGGTAGGTCAGCACCGGCAGCGTCTGCGTGGTGAGCTTGTAGGTACCGGGGCCGAAGACGTCGGCCACCTTGCCTTCGTTGACGAAGATCGCCATCTGCGATTCGCGCACCACCAGCGTGCCACCGTTCTGGATTTCCATGCCGCTCATTGGGAAGCGCCATGCCAGCGTGCCGTCGCCTTCCTCCGTCCACTGGAGGACGTCGATGAACTGTTTCTTGATGAAGTCCATGAGGGCCATGTCTGCTCCCTAGTGCGTTGCCGCAGTTGAAAAGATGTCCATCATAGCAACGGGGTTGCCAGGGTCTGAGGGATTTTTTGGCCCCACTGCGTGACGGATTTAACGCCGGGGCGCTTGAGGTTTTGCGGGGGGCTTTGCAATAGTTTCAATGCGTGGATTAGCAGTTTTCAATTGGTGAATGCTATTGAGAATCCCTACCATCAACACCATGCCTGCCCACCCCTGTGCAGGCGCTGATTGGAAGAAGGAATCCACCATGGCCCACATTCGCCAACTCGCCCGCCAGAACCAGACCATGCTCAAGAAGACCGGCAGCTACTACCTGATCCACATCAGCGTGGCGGCCATGGTGGCCTATGCCGTCACGGGCAACCTCTGGGCATCGCTCACACTGAGCCTGCTGGAACCCACGGTGCAGGCCGTGGCTTTCTTCTTCCATGAAAAGGCCTGGGAGCGCGCGGCACGCCGCCGCGCAGCCAGTGCGGCCGATGCCGTGCCTTCGCTCGCATGACCGCCATGCACCCGCCCTTTTTCGCCCAATGGCTGCATCAGGTTCTTGCAGCCTACGCACGGGGGCAGTGACGTGCTGCGGGGCTCAATGCCCTTCGAAATCGACGAGGGTGTAGAGCGGCAAGCCTGATTCCCTGAGCCGCTGCGAGCCGCCCAACTCGGGCAGGTCGACGATGGCCGCGCCCTCGATCACGGTGGCGCCCAGCTTCTCCAGCAGCCGCCGGCCGGCCATCATGGTGCCCCCCGTGGCGATCAGGTCGTCGATCAGCAGCACGCGGTCGCCGGGCTTGACGGCATCGGTGTGCAACTCCACCGTGGCGCTGCCGTATTCGAGCTCGTAGGTCTCCTCCACCGTGGTGAAGGGCAGCTTGCCCTTCTTGCGGATCGGCACGAAGCCCACGTTGAGTTCATAGGCCACCACGGCGCCCAGAATGAAGCCGCGCGCATCGAGCCCGGCCACCACATCGGGGCGCAGGGCCTTGTCCATGTAGCGGTGCACGAAGGCATCGATCAGCACGCGAAAGACCTTGGGGTCCTGCAGCAGCGGTGTGATGTCGCGGAACTGCACGCCGGGTGCCGGCCAGTCGGGCACGGTTCGGATGTGCTGGCGCAGGTACTGGTTGACGCTGAGGGGCTGCATGGGGTGTGGGGTGGATGGCACAAAGGCTGCGAGTGTAAACACCAGCCCCTGGGGTCGGCGGACCGCAAGCCCCGAATGCTGACCCATAATGGAACTAGGGCCTGCGGTGTGCAGGCTGCCTCTCTCTGCCCTGAAAACCCAGATCGGCCATGCCCATCTCCGTCCTGTTGATCGAAGACGACCCGGAGCACGCACGGGCGCTCGTCGATGCATTGGTGGACCCCTGGCTGGGCTGGCGGGTGGAGGTGGCGCCCTCGCTGGCACAGGCCCAGGCATGGCTGGAGAACCACACCCCGGACATCCTGCTGGTCTGCCAGCATTTCGAAGACGGATCGGCCTACGACGTGCTCGAACGCATGGGCCGCATCCCGGCCTTGATCATCGTGGACGCCGGTGCCGACGCCCAGGCGGCGCACGCAATGCGCCATGGCTTTGCCGACTTCACCATCCGCGACCCCGGCTGCAACTACCTGCTGGCCCTGCCCGCTCAGATCGAGGCCGTGCTTGAGCGCAGCAGCAGCGTGCGCGCCCGCCGCGCCGCCGAGGCCATGCTGGCACGCCAGCACCGGCTGCTGCAGGCGATCTCGCGCGCGCAGGCAGTGTTCATTGCCAGTTCGGCCCCGCGCGCTGCCTTCGATGCGCTGCTGCACGAGCTCATGGAGCTGACCGGGAGCCGGTTCGGGCTGGTCGGGCAGGTGCAGCGCACGGCCGACGGCAAGCCCTTTCTGCGCATGCATTCCATGACCGACGTGGCGTGGGACGAGGCCACGCGCGCGCGCTACACCCGGGACGCGGAGGAGGGCCGGGTCTTCGACGACCTCGACTCCCTGCCCGGCCAGGCGATGCTGAGCGAAAAGCCCGTAATCATCAACGACGCAGCGGGCGACAGCCGCAGCGCCGGCATGCCGCCGGGGCACCCGCCCGTGGTCTCGTACCTGGGCCTGCCCATCCTGGCCTCGGGCGAGCTCGTCGCCGTGGTGGGGCTGGCCAACCGGCCAGAGGGCTACACCGCAGCCGACGTGCAGTTTTTGCAGCCGCTCTTGAGCACCGTGGGCCAGCTGGAGCTGGCGCGGCGTGCCGAACTCGCGCGCCGGCAAGTGGAGCAGGAGCTGGCGCGCACCAGCGCGCTGCTGGCTGAAAAGACACGCGCGCTGCAGAGCACGCTGGCCAGCGTGTCGCAGGGCATCACCAACGTCGATGGCGAAGGCCGCATCCGCGTTTACAACCAGCGCTACCTGGAGCTCCTGAACCTGCCCGAGGAACTGCTCGCGGGCGAGCCCCGGGTGGAGGAGGTGGTGCGCTTCCAGACCGAGCGCGGGGACTTCGGCACCGGCTTCCAGCTGATCGAGTCCAAGGCCCGGGACTATGTGGGTGCCGAATACGCCGCGCATGGCGGCAACCTGACCATGCCGGAAAGCTACATCCGCCGCACGGTGGCCGGCCGCTTCATCGAGGTGCGCACGCGCCCGCTGGAAGGGGGCGGGCGCGTGCGCACCTTCACCGACGTGACCGACTACCTGGGCGCGCTGGAGGCCCTGCGCGAGAGTGAGGCCCGCTGGCGCAGCCTCACGCAGCTGTCCTCCGACTGGTACTGGGAGCAGGATGCCGAGTTCCGCTTCGTGCGCATCGAGGGCAGTCCGCAGAACAAGATGGACCTGCCCGACAGCCAGCTCTTCGGGCTCACGCGCTGGGAGCTGCCCAACACCTTTGCGGACGATGGACAGTGGCGCGCGCACCGCGAGCAGCTCGCACAGCGCCAGGTGTTCCGCAATTTCGAGATCCAGCGCATGTCGGCGCAAGGGGACCCCCTCTGGGTTTCCATCAGCGGCGAGCCCATTTTCGATGCCGAGGGCCAGTTCACCGGCTACCGCGGGCTGGCCCGCGACATCACGGAGCGCAAGCGCGCCGAGGCCGAGATCCAGCGCCTGGCGTTCTACGACGAACTGACCAAACTGCCCAACCGGCGCCTGCTGCTCGATCGGCTGGAGCGCGTGGCGACGGCCTGCGAGCGCGACGGCCAGCATGGCGCCCTGCTGTTCCTGGACCTGGACAACTTCAAGGGCATCAACGACACGATGGGCCATGAATGGGGCGACCGACTGCTGGTGCGGGTGGGCATGCGCCTGCGTGCCAGCGTGCGCGCCACCGACACCGTGGCCCGCCTGGGGGGCGACGAATTCGTGGTGGTTCTGCAGGGCCTGAGCAGCGAGGAGACCGGCGCCGCCGTGGAATCGGAGGCCGTGGCCCAGAAGGTGCTGCAGGCCCTCAACGAGCCCTACGACATGGATGGCAGCGAGCTGCACAGCACGCCCAGCATCGGCATTGCCCTGTTCAGCGACCGGCAGCAGCCCGTCAACGAACTGCTCAAGCGGGCCGACCTGGCGATGTACCAGGCCAAGGCCCAGGGGCGCAACACGCTGTGCTTCTTCGATCCCGCCATGCAGGCGGCGGCCACGGCACGCTCGGCGCTGGAGGGCGACATCCGCCAGGGCATACAGCGCAATGAGTTCTTGCTGCACTACCAGCCCGTGGTCAACGCCACCGGCCAGACCATGGGCGCCGAGGCCCTGGTGCGCTGGCAGCACCCGCAACGCGGCATGGTGCCGCCGGGCCAGTTCATTCCACTGGCCGAGCAGACCGGCCTGATCCTGCCCTTGGGCCAGCGCGTGCTGCATCTGGCCTGCGAGCAATTGGCCCGCTGGAACCGGGAGCCGGCCACCCAGGCCTGGACCGTGGCGGTGAATGTCAGCGCGCAGGAGTTTCGCCACACCGAATTCGTGCCCCAGGTGCTGCAGGCGCTGTACACCACGGGCGCCGACCCCGGGAGGCTCAAGCTGGAGCTGACCGAAAGCCTGCTGCTCACGGACGTGGAGGAGAGCATCGTCAAGATGCAGGTGCTGCGCAACCTGGGCGTGGGCTTCTCGCTCGATGATTTCGGCACCGGCTACTCCTCGCTGTCCTACCTCAAGCGGCTGCCGCTGGACCAGCTCAAGATCGACCAGAGCTTCGTGCGCGACGTGCTCACCGACCCCAACGATGCGGCCATCGCCTGCACCATCGTGGCGCTTGCGCACAGCCTCGGCCTGGACGTGGTGGCCGAAGGGGTGGAGACCGAGGGCCAGCACGACTTTCTGCTGCGCAACGGTTGCCAGCAGTTCCAGGGCTATCTCTTTGGGCGGCCCGGCCCCGCAGAGGCGCTGCAGCCCGGTTGATCCGGCCTGTCAGCCTTTGAGCAACCTGGCTTCGGCCAGGCTCAGCGCCGCAGGGTGGCCCGACAGCACCAGCGTGTCGCCCTCGGCCAGCGCGGCGTCGTCCGCCGCAGCACTCACATGGCCGTTGGCACGGCGCAGGTTGACCACGCGCACGCCCATGGCCGGCAGGGCCAGCTCGCCCAGCGCCTGGCCGAGGGTCTTGGAGCCAGAAGGCAGGGTGACGGTGGCCAGGCGCTCCTGGTCGCGCTCGTTGACGGTGTCGTCGTCGGCCCCGTGGAAGTAGCCGCGCAGCAGGTTGTAGCGTGCATCGCGCTGGTCCTGCACCAGGCGCAGCACGCGGCGCATGGGCACGCCGACCAGGGCCAGCGCGTGGCTGGCGAGCATCAGCGAGCCTTCGATGGCCTCGGGCACGACCTCGGTCGCACCGGCATCCCGCAGCTTGTCCAGGTGCAGGTCGTCCTGGGTACGCACCACCACCGGCACCTGCGGCGCATGGGAGCGGGTGTTGGCCAGCACCTTGAGCGCGGCCGGCACGTCGATGTAGGTCACGGCCACGGCGCTGGCGCGCACCAGGCCAGCGGCCATGAGCGCCTGCAGGCGCGTGGCATCGCCGTAGACCACCGAGTCGCCAGCGGCGGCGGCCTGGCGCACCCGGTCCGGGTCCAGGTCGAGCGCCATGTAGGGGATTCCTTCGTGCTCCAGCATGCGCGCCAGGTTCTGGCCCGAACGGCCATAGCCGCAGATGATCACGTGCTTGCTCGAATTGATGGACTTGCGCGCAATGCTCGTCATCTGCAGCGATTGCTGCAGCCAGTCGCTGGCCACCAGCTTCATCACGATGCGGTTGGCGTACATGATGAGGAAGGGCGTGGCCAGCATGGACAGCACCATGGCCGCGAGGATGGGGTTCATGAGCGCGGGCTGCACCAGGTTGTTGTTCTGGGCCAGCGACAGCAGCACGAAGCCGAATTCGCCGGCCTGCGCCAGGTACAGCCCGGTGCGCAGCGAGACCCCCGTGGTCGCCCCCATGCCGCGCGCCAGCACCAGGATGACCACCAGCTTGAGCGTGATCGGCACCACCAGAAGCGCCAGCACCAGGCCCCAGCGGTCCACCAGGATGTGCCAGTCCAGCATCATGCCGATGGTGATGAAGAACAGCCCCAGCAGCACGTCGTGGAAGGGGCGGATGTCGGTGCCCACCTGGTGGCTGTACTCGGTCTCCGACACCAGCACGCCGGCGATGAAGGCCCCGAGCGCCAGGCTCAGGCCGGCCTCTTCGGTCAGCCAGGCCAGGCCCAGCGTGATCAGCAGCAGGTTGAGCATGAACAGCTCTTCGCTCTTGCGGCGCGCCACCAGAGTCAGCCACCAGCGCATCACGCGCTGCCCGCCGGTGAGCAGCAGGCCCACCAACACCGTGGCCTTGAGCAGGGCCCAGGCCAGGGCCACCAGCAGCTTGTCGGGCGAGGAGCCCAGCGCCGGGATCAGCACCAGCAGCGGCACCACGGCCAGATCCTGGAACAGCAGGATGCCCATGACATTGCGGCCATGCTCACTTTCGAGCTCGGCGCGCTCGGCCATCAGCTTGACCACGATGGCGGTGCTGCTCATGGCCATCACGCCCGACAGGGCCAGTGCCGTCTGCCAGCCCATCTCCCAGATCCCGCCCACCAGCAGCGAAAGGACCAGCGAGCCCCCGCCCGCCAGCGTCATGGTCACCACCACCTGCATGAGCCCCAGGCCGAACACCTGGCGGCGCATGGCGCGCAGCTTGGGCAGGCTGAACTCCAGACCGATGGCGAACATCAGGAACACCACGCCGAACTCGCCCAGGTGCCGCACCCCTTCGGAGTTCTGGGCCAGCGCCAGCGCATGGGGACCGATCAGCACGCCTGCGGCCAGGTAGCCCAGCATGGGCGGCAGTTTCAGGCTGCGGCAGACCACCACGCCCAGCACCGCGGCCAGAAGGTAGAGCAGGGTGAGGGCGAGTGAGGACATAGGCTGATGCTATCCGAGCCCGGGCAGGCCGGTCGATAGAATCGTGGGATGACGCCCGTTGCCCCCGTGCTCCCCCCCTTCGATGCCGAACAGGCCCTGCGCCTGGCCCGCGAGACCTTCGACATCGAAGCCGCCGCCCTGAACGCGCTGGCCTCCCGCGTGGATGCGCGCTTTGCACAGGCGGTGCAGATGGCACTCTCGATCCGCGGCCGCGTGGTGGTGATGGGCATGGGCAAGAGCGGCCATGTGGGCCGCAAGATCGCCGCCACCCTGGCCTCCACCGGCACCCCGGCGTTTTTCGTGCACCCGGGCGAAGCCAGCCATGGCGACCTGGGCATGGTGACCGAGCACGACATGGTGCTGGCCATCTCCAACAGCGGCGAAAGCGGCGAGCTCACGGCCATCCTGCCGGTGCTCAAGCGCCTGGGGGTTCCGCTGCTGGCCCTGACCGGGGGCCTGGACTCCACCCTGGCGCGCCATGCCGACCTGGTGCTCGACTGCAGCGTGGACCGCGAGGCCTGCCCGCTGAACCTGGCCCCCACCGCGAGCACCACAGCCCAGCTGGCCATGGGCGACGCGCTGGCCGTGGCCCTGCTCGATGCACGGGGCTTCAGGCCCGAGGATTTCGCGCGCTCGCACCCCGGCGGTGCCCTGGGCCGCAAGCTGCTGACCCATGTGAGCGACGTCATGCGCTCGGGCAGCGACGTGCCGCGCGTGGCACCCGAGGCCTCGTTCAGCGAGCTGATGCGCGAGATGAGCGCCAAGGGCCTGGGCGCATCGGCCATCGTCGACCCTGCCGGCCAGATCCTGGGCATCTTCACCGACGGCGACCTGCGCCGGCGCATCGAGGCCGGTGCCGACCTGCGCGCCGCCAGCGCCGCCGAGGTCATGCACCCATCGCCCCGGCGTATTGCCCCCGATGCCCTGGCCGTGGACGCCGCCGAGCTCATGGAGGCCCATGGCATCACCAGCGTGCTGGTGGTGGATGCCGCCGGTGCGCTCGTCGGCGTGGTGCACATCGGCGACCTGATGCGCGCCAAGGTGATCTGAGCCATGGCGACCCCTCTTTCCGTACAGCCGGCCCTGAACTTCGCACCCGAGCTGCTGCTGCGCGCCCAAGGCGTGCGGGTGGCGTTTTTCGACGTGGACGGCGTGCTCACCGACGGCAGCCTGCTGTTCACCGACGCCGGTGAAACCATCAAGCGCTTCAACACCCTGGACGGCCACGGCCTCAAGCTGTTGCAGAAGGCGGGCATCACCCCCGCCGTGATCACCGGGCGCGACTCGGCCCCGCTGCGCGTGCGCCTCAAGGCCCTGGGTGTGGAGCATGCGGTCTTTGGTACCGAGGACAAGCGCCCTGCGGCCGAGGACATCCTGGCCCGCCTGGGCCTGTCCTGGGCGCAGGCCGCCGCCATAGGCGACGACTGGCCCGACCTGCCGGTGATGCGCCGCAGCGCCCTGGCCTGCGCACCGGCCAACGCCCAGGCCGAGGTGCGGCAGAACGCCCACTACATCACTGCTGCGCGCGGTGGCGATGGCGCTGCACGCGAGTTCTGCGATCTGCTGCTCGTGGCCACGGGACACTACGCCCGCCTGCTGGCAGACTACACGGCATGACGACTTCTCCCATGCACCTTTGCACCACCACGCCAGCCCCACAGGCAGGAGGCCGCCCATGAGCCGCCGCCGCATGCTCCAGCAAAGCTGGGAGCGCATCACCCTGTACCTGCCGGTGCTGATCATGGGCCTGATGGCCCTGGGCACCTGGTGGCTGGTGCGCAATGCCCCCATGCCCCTGGCCCCGGCCGCCGAGAAGGCCCGGAGCAACCAGCCCGACTATTCGATGAAGGCCTTTTCGGTGAAGAGCTTCGATGCCAAGGGCCGACTGCAAAGCGAGGTGCAGGGCGACCTTGCACGCCACTTCCCGGACACGGACACCCTGGAGATCGACCTGGCGCGCATGCGCTCGGTGGCCATCGACGGGCGCCTGACCCTGGCCACGGCCAACCGGGCCCTGAGCAATGCCGATGGCAGCGAAGTGCAGCTGTTCGGCAACGCCATCGTCACGCGCGAGCCGTTGCCCGCCCGCCCCGGTGTGGCCGCCCAGCCGCGCATGGAGTTCCGCAGCGAGTTCCTGCACGCCTTCACCCAGACCGAGCGCGTGCGCTCGGACAAGCCGGTGGTCCTGACCCGGGGCAACGACCGCTTCACGGCCGATGGCATGGACTACGACAACCTGGACCAGGTGCTGCAGCTGCACGGCCGGGTCAAGGGCCTGCTCATGCCCGGCGCCGCCAAGTAACCCGCTGTAGGCGCCGCCATCAGGCGCATCCCACCCCACCACCAAAGCCCCCATGACCCTGCAGCAGCAACCACTACTGGCCTTCATCACCGGCGCCTCCAGCGGCATCGGCCAGGCCCTGGCCCTGCGCTTTCACCAGGCGGGCTACCGCCTGGCCTTGGTGGCGCGCCGCACCGAGGAGGTCAAGGCCTGGGCGATCGCGCAAGGCATCGACCCTGCAGACTATGAGATCTACAGCGCCGACGTCTCGGTGGTGGACAGCATCGTCGCCGCCGGGCGCGACTGCCTTGTGCGCCAGGGCACGCCCGACGTGGTGATCGCCAATGCCGGCATCAGCGTGGGCATGGACACGGCGGTGCGTGGCGACATCGACGTCATGGCCCGCACCTTTGCCACCAACAACATTGGCATGGCCGCCACCTTCCACCCCTTCGTCGATGCCATGGTGCAGCGCAAGAGCGGCACCTTCGTGGGCATCGGCAGCGTGGCCGGCATCCGCGGACTGCCCGGGCATGGCGCCTACTGCGGCAGCAAGGCGGCGGTGATCAGCTACTGCGAGAGCCTGCGCGGCGAGATGCGGCCCCATGGCGTGCGCGTGGTCACCATCTCGCCGGGCTACATCGACACGCCGCTGACCCAGCACAACCGCTATGGCATGCCCTTCCTCATGAAGGCCGGGGATTTTGCCGAGCGGGCATTCCGGGCCATCACTGCAGGCGCCACCTACCGCGTGATCCCCTGGCAGATGGGGGTGGTCGCCAAACTCATGCGCCTGCTGCCCAACGTGGTGTTCGACAAGGCACTGGCGGGGCGGCCGCGCAAGCGCAGAATGGACGAGTAGCCCCCTGAGTCGCTTCCCGCCGTCCCCCAGCGCGGCGGGGCGGCCCTTGCCATGAAGCATGAAAGGCACTTCCTTCGCAGGCTTCAGACGTGAAAAAAGCCCCCGAAGGGGCTTTGTTGCTGGGGAGCATGGGGCTCAGTAGCCGCCGTTGCCGCCACCGCCGTAACCGCCGCCACCACCACTGCGGCCACCGCCGCCACCGCCGTTGCGCGAACCAGAGCCGTAAGGGCTGCGAAAGCCGCCTTCGCTGCGGCCACCACCACCGTAGCCGCCACCGCCGCCGCCATCACCGCGACCGCCGCCATAGCCACCACCGCCGCCACCTTCACGGCCACCGCCGCCGTAGCCACCGCCACCGCCTTCACGGCCGCCGCCACCACCGTAGCCGCCACCGCCGCCGCTGCGGCCACCACCACCACCGCCGCCATAACCGCCACCACCGCCGCCGAAACCACCGCTGCGCGGTGGGCGGGGCTCCATCGGACGTGCTTCATTCACCACGATGCTGCGGCCACCCAGGGGCTGGCCGTTCATGCCGTTGATGGCGGCCTGGGCTTCGGGGTCACTGCCCATTTCAACAAATCCGAAACCCTTGGAGCGGCCCGTGTCACGCTCCATCATCACTTTGGCACTGGTCACTGCGCCAAATTGGCCAAAGGCCTGCTCCAGATCGCTGTCACGTACCGAGTACGGCAAATTGCCAACGTACAGTTTGTTGCCCATCGAGGGACTCCTCAAAAACACATGGATAAAGCGATGGAGTCCCGATACCGCAGCCAGCTAATCTCAATGACGCTCTCAGCGCGAAACTGACGGATCACCGCAAACTTGAGACGGGCAAAAGCCCGCCAACCCATTATGCGCCACAAATTTCCCAAAAAAGCAAGCTGCATGACAGCCCCGGGCCCGGTGTGGTGACAATGCCGCAGGCATGAAAAAAGGAGCCCGAAGGCTCCTTGTTTTTGTCGTCAGCAGGCAAAGCCTGCCGGGACGGGTGTGCGCTGCTTAGTAGCTGCTACGGCCACCGCCGTAACCACCACCGCCGCCGCCACCGCTACGGCCGCCACCGCCGCCGCCGTAACCGCCGCCGCCGCCACCACCGTAGCCGCCGCCACCACCACCGCCGCCACCGAAGCCACCGCTACGGGGAGCGCGGGGCTCCATGGGGCGGGCTTCGTTGACCACGAGGTCACGGCCACCGAAGTTGGTGCCATGCACGCCTTGGATGGCGGCTTGTGCTTCGGCATCGCTGCCCATTTCGACAAAGCCGAAACCCTTGGAACGACCGGTGTCGCGCTCCATCATGACCTTGGCGCTGCCAACCGAGCCGTACTGGCTGAAGGTTTGCTGCAGGTCTTCGTCGCGGAAGCTGTAGGGCAGGTTGCCCACGTAAAGTTTGTTGCCCATGAAGGACTCCTGAAAAAACATGAAAACGCGATGGAGCCCGACGCAATCAACAAACCTGTGACGACTTCAAAGACGCGAAACTGACCATTCACCGCTAACCTAACTGCCTTGCTGCTAAGCAGAAAAGCGAAGTCATTATTAATCACTTTTGTCGCTTGTGGGGTTTTATTTCAGCAAACGCTCCGAAGGCCTGCTTTTTATCCACCGGGGGTGGGCAGGGTTTCACCTTAGATTCGTATACAATGACAGCGTCTTTGGGGAGTAGCCCGCCCGGTCGCAACATGCGCCGGGGGCATGCGTCAACATACTTGGGTTCCTTGAAACCTATGGTGCATGCGGTTCTTGAGCTGGGCGAGACCATTGACTGCATGCCGATCCAATGGCCGGAGTCGGGGTGCAGTCAATGTGCGTCTCATAACAATCCGGCCGGATTGACCCCACCCCATGGAAGCCTTCTTCGTTTCGACCGCCATCGTCGCCCTTGCCGAGATGGGCGACAAGACCCAACTGCTGGCACTGGTACTCGCTGCCCGTTTCCGCAAACCCTGGCCCATCGTCCTCGGAATTCTGGTCGCCACGCTGGCCAACCACGGCCTGGCCGGCGCGTTGGGCGCCTGGGTCACCACCATGCTGGGACCGCAGATGCTGCGCTGGATCCTGGGCGCATCCTTCATCGCCATGGCCATCTGGATGCTGATCCCCGACAAGCTCGACGAGGAAGAGACCGGTGGCACCCCGCGCTGGGGCGTCTTCGGCACCACGCTGATCGCCTTCTTCCTGGCCGAGATGGGTGACAAGACGCAGATCGCCACCGTGATGCTCGCCGCCCAGTACAACGCCTACCTGTGGGTGGTGATGGGCACCACGCTCGGCATGATGCTGGCCAATGCCCCCGTGGTGTGGCTGGGCGAGCGCATCACACGGCGCGTGCCGATCCGTGCGGTGCACCTGGTGTCCGCAGGCATCTTCCTGGTCCTGGGCGGCATCGCGCTGTTCGCACCCTTGGCCTCTTCCTGAGGGGGTGCGGCCAGCGCCCGGCTTTGGTATATTCGGTCCTGCGCCGATTTGCCATAGCTTGCGGGCGCTTTATAAATTCTGCTAAAGACCCGACCGACACCCAAACCCCGGCCTCGTTTTTAGCGATGCCGGGTTTTTTTTATGTCGTTCATTGCCACACCCCAGTCCATGCGTTTCGAGGAGGTGCTGCCGCTGCAGAGCGGTGCATCCATCCGCGACTACGTGCTGGCCTACGAAACCTACGGCACGCTCAACGCCGAGCGCTCCAACGCCGTGCTGGTCTGCCACGCCCTGAACGCCTCGCACCACGTGGCCGGCGTCTATGAAGGCCAGCCGCGCAGCGAGGGCTGGTGGGACAACATGATCGGCCCGGGCAAGCCGGTGGACACCAACCGCTTCTTCGTGATCGGCGTGAACAACCTGGGTTCGTGCTTCGGCTCCACCGGCCCCATGCACACCCACCCGGACACGGGCGAGGTCTATGGCGCCGATTTCCCGGTGGTGACGGTTGAGGACTGGGTCAACGCCCAGGCCCGCCTGCTCGACCGGCTGGGCATCACCCAGCTGGCCGCCGTGCTGGGCGGCAGCCTGGGTGGCATGCAGGCCCTGGGCTGGACGCTGCAGTACCCCGACCGCATGCGCCATGCCGTGGTGGTGGCCAGCGCGCCCAATCTCACGGCCGAGAACATCGCCTTCAACGAGGTGGCGCGCCGCGCCATCGTCACCGACCCGGACTTCCACGGTGGCCACTTCTACCGCCACGGCGTGATCCCGCAGCGCGGCCTGCGCATCGCGCGCATGATCGGCCACATCACCTACCTGAGCGACGACGTGATGAACGAGAAGTTCGGACGCCAGCTGCGCGAAGGCCTCACGCCCAAATACTCTACGCAGGACATCGAGTTCCAGATCGAGAGCTATCTGCGCTACCAGGGCGACAAGTTCAGCGAGTATTTCGACGCCAACACCTACCTGCTGATCACGCGCGCGCTCGACTATTTCGACCCGGCGCTGCAGTACGGCGGCAGCCTCACGCAGGCGCTGGCCCGCGCCACGGCGAAGTTTTTGCTCATCAGCTTCACTACCGACTGGCGCTTTTCGCCCCAGCGCAGCCGCGAGATCGTCAAGGCCCTGCTCGACAACCGCCGCCGCGTGAGCTACGCCGAGATCGACGCGCCGCACGGGCACGACGCCTTCCTGCTCGACGACCCGCGCTACATGGACACCATGCGCTCGTATTTCGACGCCATTGCCAAGGAGCACCACGCATGACCGAGAAAGCCACCATGCAGGCGCTGGCGCGCCTGGTACCCGCAGGTTCGCGCGTGCTCGACCTGGGCTGCGGCGATGGTGCCATGCTGTCCTACCTGCAGCGCGAGCGCGGCTGCAGCGGCTACGGCATCGAGATCGCCGACGCCAACGTGCTGGCCTGCGTGCGCCGCGGGGTGGACGTGATCCAGCTCAACCTGGACGAGGGCCTGGCCATGTTCGGCGACAACAGCTTCGACGTGGTGCTGCAGATCGACACGCTGCAGCACCTGCGCAACGCCGAGGTGATGCTGCGCGAGACGGCCCGCGTGGGTCGCACCGGCATCGTCGCCTTCCCCAACTTCGCGCACTGGCCCAACCGCCTGTCCATACTGCGCGGGCGCATGCCGGTCACGCGGCGCCTGCCCTACCAGTGGTACGACACGCCCAACATCCGCGTGGGCACCTACAAGGATTTCGAGGTGCTGGCGCACAAGAACGAGCTGCGCGTGCTCGAGTCCTTCGGCCTGCAGGACGGCAGGGAAGTGCGCTTCCTGCCCAACGTGATGGCCGGCACGGCGGTGTTCCACTTCGAACACGCCTGAGCGTTCGCAGGCGTGCGCCATGCGCACGTCACGCAACCGGTTTATGGTGGAAGGCTGGAGATAACCGTCCCGGAGAACACCATGCGCCTTCTGCCCCTGAAATCCGCTCTTGCCGCCGTCATCCTTTGCACCCTGGCCCTTGGCGCCGCCGCCCAGCAGGCCTGGCCGCCCACCCCCACGGTGATCGCGCACCGCGGCGCCTCGGCGCTGCGCCCGGAGCACACGCTGGCGGCCTACCAGAAGGCCATCGACGACGGTGCCGACATCATCGAGCCGGACCTGGTGATCACCAAGGACGGGGTGCTGGTGGCCCGGCACGAGAACGCCATCGCCATCCTCAACGCCGACGGCTCGGTGAAGGAAGCCACCACCGACGTGGTGGACCGCCCCGAGTTCGCGGCGCGCAAGGCCACACGCAGCATCGACGGCCAGGCCATCACCGGCTGGTTCACCGAGGACTTCACGCTGGCTGAGCTCAAGACCCTGCGCGCGCGCGAGCGCATCCCGGCGCAGCGCCCGGCCAACGTGGCCTACAACGGCCAGTTCGAGATCCCCACGCTGCAGGAGGTGATCGACCTGGCCAAGGCGCAGAGCGCCAAGACCGGCCGCACCATCGGCATCTACCCGGAGACCAAGCACCCGACCTACTTCCAGTCCATCGGCCAGCCGCTGGAAGCACCGCTGCTTGCCGTGCTCGAAAAGAACGGCTGGAACCACAAGGACGCGCCGGTGTTCGTGCAATCCTTCGAGGTGGCCAACCTGCAGGCCATCCGCAAGCTGAGCACGGTGCGCCTGGTGCAGTTGGTGGCGCCCTCAGGCCGGCCTTACGACTTTGTCGCCCAGGGCGCTGCCAACACGCGCAGCTATGCCGACCTGGTCACGGCCGAGGGCCTCAGGCAAGTGGCGACCTACGCCAATGCCGTCGGCCCCTACAAGACACTGGTGGTGCCAGTGAAGGACGGTGCCCTCGGCGAGCCCACGGCACTGGTGGCCAACGCCCGCGCAGCGGGCCTGGCAGTGCATATCTGGACCCTGCGGCCCGAGAACAGTTTCCTGCCCGCCAGCCTGCGCAAGGCCCCGTCCAGCGACGCCAATGCGCGAGGTGACAGCGTGGCCGAGATCACTGCCTACCTGCGCGCGGGCGTGGACGGCTTCTTTACCGACGACTCGGCCGTAGGCCGCGCCGCCGTGCAGGCGTTCACCGGGAAATAATCAGGACGCCGTGTCGGCAGTCGGCGCGCGGCCGCCATGCCGCGCACCCAGGGCGCGCGCCTGCGCCACCCATGCGCCCAGGCGTTTCGCATCGGCCGTGCGCACCGGGCCGAAGCTGCGCACCTTGACCGGCCGGATGCCGCAAAACTCCAGGATGGCCTTCTTCATCTGGTGGTGCCCCGGCATGTGCGTGACCCAGCGGAAGTACCAGGGCGGCGAGTCCATGGTCACCAGCAGCTCGGCCGTGCGGCCCGCCAGCAGCCGGTCCCACAGCGAGGAGCCCTGGCGGTACTTGAAGGCATACCCGGGCAAAAAGACCCGGTCGATGAAACCCTTCAACAGCGCCGGCATGGCGCCCCACCAGATGGGATAAACCCAGACCAGGTGCTCGGCCCAGGTGATGTCGGCCTGCGCAGCCACCAAGTCGGGCTCCAGGGGCTGCTCGCCCCGGTACCCGGCCTGCAGCCGGGGATCGAAGTGCAGGGTGGACAGGTCCAGCCGCCGCACTTCGGCGCCGGCGGCCTGCGCGCCCTCGGCGTAGGCGGTCGCCATGCCTGCGCACAGGCTGTTGGGGGCAGGGTGGCCAAGGATGACCAGAATGCGTTGCGCCACGAGAACTCCCGAAAAGTGGTTGAGTTCCCCATGCTCACCTTGCCCCACGGGGCAGAGTCAAGCAGCGGGATCAGGCTTTCCGGAAAGGAGCGGCGTCAGGCGCTGGCGTGGCCCAGGGGGACCAATTGGCGCAATGGGCCCAAGTGCGCATCCGGCGCGGCGCAGGCCTGCGGCGTGGCGGGGACTGCCATGGCATCGCAGGCGTACAACTCGGCCTCCAGTGCCGCCAGTTGTCCATCAAGCACTGCCAGGCGCGCCATCTCCCGGGCCAGCGCCGCGCGCCGCTGCGCCAGCAGACCGGCCATGCGTGCCCAACCAGCGCTGCTGTGCAGGTCGGGCAGGCCCTCCAGTTGCGCCAGGCTGAACCCCAGACCCTGCGCCTGGCGGATGAGCTGCACACGCGCCACGTCGCCCTCGCCGTAGTGGCGGTAGCTGCCGTCGCGCGCCACCGTGCCCAGCAGGCCGCGCGCCTCGTACAGGCGGATGGCCTTGGGCGTGGTGCCGGTGCGTTGGGCAAGTTCTCCGATGCGCATGGGGAGGGTTCCTGAAGGGGGTGGGCGGTGGAGGGGATGGCTCCACCGCAAAATAGTAGCCTACGCACGTCCTGGCCCTCCACCTTTTGCCCACCACCATGCCCCAGTTCGCCGCCAACCTGAGCCTGATGTACACCGAGCTGCCCTTCCTCGCGCGCTTCGCCGCTGCCTCACGCGACGGCTTTGCTGCGGTGGAATGCCAGTTCCCCTATGCCTTCGCCCCGATCGAGCTGGCGGCGCGGCTGGCCGACAACGGCCTGGCGATGGTGCTGCTCAACGCCCCGCCCAGCGGCACCGACCGCGCCAGCATGGCCACGGCCTGGGAGCAGCAGGCGCGCGGCACGGCGGCGTTGCCGGGGCGTGAGGCGGAGTTTCGCCGCGGCGTGCAGGAAGCGCTGGAATATGCAGACGCCCTGGGCTGCCCGCGCATCCACGTGCTCTCGGGCATGGTACCGGCCGGGGTCGAGCGCGAATCGCTCAAGGGCCTGTGCGTGGACAACCTGCGCTGGGCGGCGGCCGAGGCGGCGCAGAGCAGGCGCGAGATCCTGATCGAGCCCATCAACCTGCGCGACATGCCGCGCTACTTCCTGAACCGCCAGGACCATGCCCATGAGCTGCTCGACGCGGCGCAGATGGACAACCTCAAGGTGCAGATGGACCTGTACCACTGCCAGATCGTGGAGGGCGACGTGGCCAGCAAGCTGCGCCGCTACCTGCCCACGGGCCGCGTGTCGCACCTGCAGGTGGCGGGCGTGCCCGAGCGCCAGGAGCCCGATCGGGGCGAGCTGCACTACCCCTACCTCTTCGACCTGATCGACAGCCTGGGCTACGCCGGCTGGGTGGGCTGCGAGTACCGGCCGGCCGCCGGCACCTCCGAAGGCCTCGGATGGCTTGAGAGGACGCAATCAGGCCACTGACTCCCGGCTAAGCAGGTGTGGTACGCAGCTCTGCGTAAGGGAATGCGTGAATAAATGTAACAGGCACTCGGGCTTAGAGTGAACGCAGACCGGCACAGCCGGCAATGCGCATTCACTTTCAGGAGACAAACCCCGTGTCAGCCCCCCTTGCCAACAACCGTTCCGTCGCACGCCAGGTCACGCTCATGGCCATTGCCCTGGTGGCGCTGGTCATGGTGCTCGTGGGCCTGGCCATCGCCGTGCTGACCGAGCGCAACACGCGCGCCCAATTGATCGCCAGCGTGGGCGACACCGCGCAGAGCGTGGCCCAGTCGCTGGACGCAGCCGACAACACCAACCGCGAACTGGTGCAGCTCACGATGAAGGGCTTTCAGCGCTACTTCGACGCGGCCATGCACCTGGACGAGGCCACGGGCGAGCTGCGCAGCTACGGCGCCCTGGTCAACGAGGACTATGGCTCGGTGGACAAGTTTGCCAACGAGACCGGGGGCATCGCCACGGTGTTCGCGCGCAAGGGCGAGGAGTTCATGCGCATCACCACCTCGGTCAAGAACGACAAGGGCGAGCGCCAGCAGGGCACGCCGCTGGCGCGCACCGACCCGGCCTATGCGGCCGTGAGCAAGGGCGAGCCCTACACCGGCGTCACCGTGGTGGGCGGCAAGCCCTATATGGGCCACTACCTGCCCACCAAGGACGGCGCGGGCAAGGTGACGGCCGTGCTGTTCATCGGCAACGACATCAGCGTGTTCCACACCATGCTGCAAAAGCAGGTCGCGCAGACGCGCTTCTTCGAGCATGGCGGCACCTACGTGGTGAACCCCGGCGCCGGGCTGGACAAGGCCCAGTTCGTCTACCACCCGAGCGCCGGCGGCAAGCGCGTGCTGGAGGCCTACCCCCAGGCCGGCCCGTTCCTGGAGGCGCTGGCCGCCTCGCAGGACGGCTATGTGCGCGAGGCCGTGCCGCTGCTGGGCCAAGGCGCAGAGGACCCCTTCGCCCTGGTGCGCAAGACCGCTGGCGGCTGGTGGGTGGTGGCCGAGGTGCCCTACGGGGAGGCCATGGCCGGCCAGCGCCGCGTGACCCTGGCCGTGTGGGCGCTGATGGCGGTGGCCGTGGCGTTGCTGGCCGTGGGCCTGTTCCTGATGCTGCGCCGCGGCGTGAGCCGCCCGCTGCGCGACCTGACCCAGGCCATCACCCTGGTGGCGCAGGGCGACCTGACGCAGGTGTTCCACACCACGCGGCGCGACGAGATCGGTGCGCTGGTGCAGGAGGTCGAGGGCATGCGCCAGCGCTACACGCAGATGCTGCAGCAGGTACGCACCGCCGTGGACAGCATCGGCACCGCCAGCGCCGAGATCGCCAGCGGCAACCAGGACCTGTCGGCCCGCACCGAGGCCACGGCCAGCAGCCTGGCGCAGACGGCCCAGAGCATGGACCATCTGACCACCACCGTGCGCCAGTCGGCCGATGCCGCGCGCCAGGCCAACCAGTTGGCCAACACCGCCGCCGAAGTGGCCGCGCGCGGCGGGCAGGTGGTGGGCGAGGTGGTGACCACCATGGGCGAGATCAACCAGAGTTCGCGCAAGATCGCCGACATCATCGGCGTGATCGACTCGATTGCCTTCCAGACCAACATCCTGGCGCTGAATGCCGCCGTGGAAGCGGCCCGCGCCGGCGAGCAGGGCCGGGGCTTTGCCGTGGTGGCCAGCGAGGTGCGCAGCCTGGCCGGACGCAGCGCGGACGCGGCCAAGGAGATCAAGCAACTGATCAACGCCTCGGTGGAGCGCGTCGAATCGGGCGCGCGACTGGTGCACAACGCGGGCACGACCATGGACGAGATCGTGGGCTCGGTGCAGCGCGTGGGCCACATCATCGGCGAGATCACGGCCGCCTCGGGCGCGCAGTCGGACGGCATCGGCCAGGTCAACACCGCCGTGAACCAGCTCGACCAGATGACGCAGCAGAACGCCGCCCTGGTCGAGGAATCGGCCGCCGCCGCGCACAGCCTGCGCGAACAGGCCACCCGGCTGGCCGGCGCGGTGCAGGTGTTCAAGCTCTCGGGCGTGCCGGCACTGGGCCTGTCGGCGGTGGAGGTGCCCGCCCTGCAGTAGGCGTGGCCGGCACTTTTTCTGACGGGAGTGGGCGGCGCCATCGTTTATCCTGAACTCCCTGCGGCCTTTGCCGCCCGTCCCGACTAAGTGCCATGGTTCCCTTCACTGCCGACGTGCCCACCATGCTGGTGATGATCATCCTGTCATCGCTGGCGGCCGCCTTGGCGATGGCCGTCGTGACCTGGGGCAAGCGCCGCGAAGGGGTGGAGCTGTGGGCCCTGGGCCTGCTGCTCAATGCCATGGCCTATGCCCTGTTCGCATCGCGCGGCCACATCCATGCCCTGCTGTCCATCGTGCTGGGCAATGTGCTGCTCAGCTGCATGTTCACCTGCCTGGCGGCGGCCCTGCTGCAATTCCAGGGCCGGCCGCTGCCCTGGCCCACCATGGCGGTCGCGCCGGTGCTCATGGCCGCCGGCATGGCCTGGTTCATCGACGACTATGCCGCGCGCGTGGTGCTGGCCGGGCTGCTGCTGGGGGCGCTGAACCTGTGGGCGCTGTGGATCCTGTTCTCGCGACGCGGGTCCACGCCCGGCCGCGGCACCTGGCTGGTCATGGCGGTCCTGGCCCTGCAGGCGCTGGTATTCCTGGTGCGCGTGGCCGTGATCGGCGGCAGCGACGATCCGGCCACCGGCATCATGCAGTCCAGCGGCGTGCAGACGCTGACCTTCAGCACCACCTTCATCGAGCTGATGGTGGCCACCATGGGCTTCATCTTCATGGCCCGGGACCGGGCAGACGAGAACAACCGCCGCCTGGCGGCGCTGGACCCCCTGACCGGCGTGGCCAACCGGCGCGCGGCCATCTCGGCGCTGGACCGCGACGTGGCGCGCGCGGTGCGCACGCGCGAATCCATCTCGGTGATGATGGTGGACATCGACCACTTCAAGCGCGTCAACGACCACTACGGCCACCCCGTGGGCGACCAGGTGCTGTGCCACGTGGTCAACCTGCTGCGCGAGCGCCTGCGATCACAGGACCTGGTGAGCCGCTATGGGGGCGAGGAATTCCTCGTGGTGCTGCCCGACACCGACCTGATCGGCGCCCACCAGGTGGCGCGCCAGCTGTGCGAGTCGGTGTCCGGCGCGCGCTACCGGCACGAGGGCAAGGACATCAGCGTCACGGTGAGCATTGGCGTCTTCGGCGGCCGGCTGGAGCCGGGCGACAGCTGGGACATGCTGATCTCGGCCGCCGACCGGGCCCTGTACCGGGCCAAGGAGCTCGGGCGCAACCGGGTGGAGGCGGCCTTGGCCCTGCACCCGCCCTCGTCACCCTCCTCGCTCGACTCCAATCCCGAGACGCTGCCAACGTCTGAATACTGACCCGTGGCGCGCTGGCGCGCGTTGTGTTGGAATGTCGGTTTCATCCCATCCCGCCAGAGGAACACCACCATGAACGCCCGCGTCCCCCCCCACGCCCTGCAACCCGCACTGGCGCTCGAGCGGGTGAGTCAGGCGTGGGACACCGACATCCTGCGCCAGCTCACCGACTACATCGCCATCCCCGCCAAGTCGCCCGGCTTTGCCCCCGACTGGGCCGAGCTGGGCCTGCTCGACACCGTGGTGCGCAATGCCGCCACCTGGGTCGAAGCGCAGAAGGTGGCCGGCCTGCGCCTGGAGATCGTGCGCCTGGCAGGCCGCACCCCCGTGCTGTTCTTCGAGATCGACGCCACCGCGCCCGCCTCGGCCCAGACCGTGCTGATGTATGGCCACCTGGACAAGCAGCCCGAGTTCTCGGGCTGGCGCAATGACCTGGGCCCCTGGACGCCCAAGTACGAGGACGGCAAGCTCTACGGCCGCGGTGGCGCCGACGACGGGTATGCGGTGTACGCCAGCATTGCTGCCGTGCAGGAACTCAAGCGCCAGAACGTGCCGCACCCACGCATCGTGGGCCTGATCGAGACCTGCGAGGAAAGCGGCTCGGGCGACCTGCTGCCCTACATCAATGCCTTGAAGAGCCGCATGGGCGACGTGGCGCTGGTGGTCTGCATGGACTCGGGCGCCGGCAACTACGACCAGCTGTGGCTCACCACCAGCCTGCGCGGCATGGCCAGCGGCACGCTCAAGGTCGAGGTGCTGACCGAAGGCATCCACTCGGGCGACGCCTCGGGCCTGGTGCCTTCGTCGTTTCGCATCATGCGCCAGGTGCTCGACCGGCTGGAAGACAGCGCCACCGGCCGCCTGCTGCCCGCCAGCTTCCACTGCGAGGTGCCTGCGGACCGCCTGGCCCAAGCCCGCGCCACGGCCGCCATCCTGGGCGAGGAGGTGTACAGGCGCTTCCCCTGGGCGCACTACGACTGCGGCGGCTCCACCGCCTTTGCGCTGCCCACCACCACCGACCCGCTGCAGGCCCTGCTCAACCGCACCTGGACACCCACGCTCAGCGTGACCGGCGCCGAAGGCTTTCCGGCCCTTCAGGACGCGGGCAATGTGCTGCGCCCCTACACCGCCTTCAAGCTCAGCCTGCGCCTGCCCCCGCTGGTGGACGCGGCCCAGGCCGTACAGGAGCTCAAGACACTGCTGGAGGACAACGCCCCCTACCAGGCCCGGGTCACCTTCGACCACGGCGGCGGTGCCACGGGCTGGAACGCCCCGGCCACCACTCCCTGGTTCGAGCGGGCGCTCAACGAGGCATCAGAGGCGCACTTCGGCGCGCCCTGCGGCTACATCGGCCAGGGTGGCACCATCCCGCTCATGAACATGCTCAGCGAAGGCTTCCCTCAGGCGCAGATGATGGTCTGCGGCGTGCTCGGCCCCAAGAGCAATGCCCACGGCCCCAACGAGTTCCTGCATGTGCCGTATGCCAAGCGCCTCACGGCATCGGTGGCCCACGTGATCGCGGCCATGGCCGCCGAGCAGGCTGCGCCAGCCACCCCGGCCTGAGAGGCTGAGAGTCTTTCCTCCTGCGCCCTGCCTTGGCGGGGCGCCGGTTTACCGCTTCCCTGTTGCAGGCCCTGATGATGGACAAACGCGCGTTTCTACAGACCTTCACCGCATCGGCCCTGGCATCCACCCAGCTGGGTGCCTGGGCGCAGCCCGCACCCGTGCCGACAAAGGGTGCGCAGCACCAGCTGTCAGGCACCGGCAGCGATGGCAAGCCGGTCATGTTGTCCGACTTCAAGGGCAAGGTCTGCCTGGTGAGCTTTTTCACCGCCGGCTGCGCCCTGTGCGTCAACGAGCTGCGCCTGATGCGCGAGTTCTACACCAACAACCGCCAGCGCGACTTCGTGCTGCTGGGGGTGAACCTGGACGACAAGAGCGCGGATTTCATGCAGTACATCGACCTGCTCAAGGTGTCCGTGCCGGCGGAGCAGCGCTTTCCCATCGCCTGGCGCAACGCCCCAGGCCACCAGGACAGCTTCGGGGCCATCACGCGCAGGCCCACGCACTATGTGCTCAACCGCCAGCACCAGCAGGTGCTGCGGCGCGAGGGCAGTTTCCAGCCCACCGATTGGGACGACCTCTGGATCTCGCTGAACTAGGGCCTGTTAACAGGCCCTGAACCGTTGGGTACTCGCCATGGCCCGGACCTGCCAGGCCTGGCCCTGCATGAAATCCATTGACGGCGCTGCACGGCCCCGTCACGATGCCTGCGTGCGGCAGATTGTTGCCTGCGCGAACCTTTCCTGTCCGCCCCCGGGCCACGACGCTCACTTCTGCCGCCTGTCCGATGACCGAACCCGCTCCCTCCACCCTGACCACCTTCACCGCCAGCGACGGGGAGAATCTGGCCGTCCAGGACTGGCCGCTGCCACCGGGCCAGGCCCAGCGGGGCACCGTGCTGCTGGTGCATGGCCTGGGGGAGCATGTGGGCCGCTACGACGCGCTGGCGCGGCAACTGGGGGGCTGGGGCTTTGCCGTGCGCGGCTACGACCAGTACGGCCACGGCGAATCGAGTGGCCCGCGCGGCGGGCTCACCACCGACAGCCGGCTGCTCGACGACCTGGCCGACATGGTGGACGCTGTGCGCGCCCGCACCCCCGAGGGCTTGCCTCTGGTGCTGCTGGGCCACAGCATGGGCGGGCTGGTGGCCTCGCGCTTCGTCGCACTCGGCGTGCGGCCCGTGGATGCGCTGGTGCTGTCGTCCCCGGCGCTGGACCCGGGCCTGGGCGCGGTGCAAAAGCTGCTGCTGGCCACCTTGCCGCGCCTGGCACCCAACCTGCGCGTGGGCAATGGCCTGGATGCGCAGTACCTCTCGCACGACAATGCCGTGCCGGTCGCCTACCTGGCAGACCCGCTGTGCCATGACCGCATCAGTGCGCGCCTGGCGCGCTTCATTGCCGACGGCGGCCCGGCCACCGTGGCCGCAGCGGCCCAGTGGAAAGTGCCGACCCTGCTGATGTGGGCCGGCAGCGACAGGCTGGTGAACCCCGCTGGCAGCCGCGCCTTTGCGGCCGCCGCACCCAGCGCCCGGGTGCAGTCGCGCTGTTTCGAACCGCTGTACCACGAGCTGTTCAACGAGCGCTCCGATCTGGCTGCCCCCGTGTTCGAGACCCTGCGCCAGTGGCTGGACATGCGCTGCCCGGCACGCGCCAACAACGCGGCCACCCGGGGCCGGCTCGCTTCCGTCGCCTGAACGTGATCGGCCAGGGCCTGTAGACCAGCCCCGGTGATTCCTGCGTGCGGCTTACTTGCTCAGCAGGCCGCCGAGCATGCCGAACAGGTCGCTGCTGTGGCCCAGGCCGCCCTGGGGAGCATGGCCCTGCGGCGTGAGCTGGTCGAGCAGCCCCGGCAGCACCTGCGCCAGCTGGTTCGCCGCATCCGACTGGCCCACGCCCAGCTGCGATGCCACCTGCGACAGCGGGCCGGAGCCGAGCACGCGCGAGAGCTGGTCGCCCGAGATGGCCTGGTTGGTGCCAGAGCCGAGCCACGAGGCGATCATGTCGCCCAGCCCGGCCTGCTGGAATTTGGCCATCAGGCCGGGCAAGCCACCCACCGGGCCGTCATTGCTCACCAGCGACAGCACCGCCTGGATGAGCTGCGGATTCTGTGCGGCCAGCGCCACCAGCCCGCCCAGGCCACCACCGCCTTGCGCGGCCGAAGCACCGCCATGGCCCTGCGACGCGTTCTGAATGACAGCGCCCAGCACTGAATCGAGCAAACCCATGGTGATCTCCTGAAATAAGTCAGGGCAGGGCCGAAGCAGCCCGCCACCCGGAGATGGTACGCAGGCCAGGGCAGGCCCTGGTGTCAACAATGGTGAATTGTCCTACTGAGGGCCGCCGGTCGATAGGAGACCGCAAGCCTGCGGACTCACTTGGTGCGCGCAGGGCGCTTTTCGAGCAGGGGCTGGCTGATGCCCTGCACACCGACCAGGCCGAGCACGGTGACCAGCGAGTTCTGCGCACCCTTCCAGGCATCGGTCATGTCGATCCATTCCGACAGCGCGTGAAAGCCCCCGGTCTTGCCGCCGCCACCGATCACGATGGCCGGGATGCCCAGGGACATGGGCACGTTGGCGTCGGTGCTGGCACCGCTGAGCACCGTCTTGTGGCCGAACGCCGTGTTGGAGCGCACGGCGGCCTCGACCAGGATCGCATCCACCGGGGTGCGGCCGCCTGGGCGGTCGCCGATCAGCTTGCTGGACGCGCTCAGCGTGGTCACGCCCCAGCGCTGGTTTTCCTCCGCCACGGCCGCGTCCACGGCTGCCAGCACCTGCTTTTCGGTGGCCAGCAGCGGCTCCATCGCGTCGGAGCGGATGTCCACGGCCATGCGCGCCTCGGGGGCGATGGTGTTCACAGAAGTGCCGCCGCCCACCGTGCCCACGGTGAAGGTGGTCTTGGGCGAGGTCGGCGTGCGGATCTCGGAGATCTTGGCAATCGCCCGGCCCATGCCGTGGATGGCGCTCGGCACCTGGCCGAAGGCGGCATAGCTGTGGCCGCCCGGGCCCTTGAAGGTGACCTCGTGGCGGTGGCTGCCCGTGCCGAGCACCAGAACGGTGCCGTCCGGGGCGGGCTCCAGGGCCACCATGCCGTCGATGTCCAGGTGCTCGGCGAACAGGTGCTTCATGCCGCGCAGGTTACCGAGTTCCTCCTCGCCCACGTTGCCCACGAACACCAGGTCGCCCACGGTGGCGATGCGGTTGTCGTTGAGCACCTTGAGCCAGGACAGCAACACGGCCAAGCCGCGCGTGTTGTCGGAGATGCCGGGCGCATACAGGCGGCCGTCCCGCTCCTTGACCTTCACGTCGGTGCCAGCCGGGAACACCGTGTCCATATGGGCCGAGATCACCAGCTTGGGGCCCTGGCCCGTGCCCTTGCGCACGCCGACCACGTTGCCTTCGGCGTCGATGGCCGCATCGGTGAGCCCCAGCGCCTTCAGCCGGGTGAGGAAGGCTTCGGCGCGCTTTTGCTCCTTGAAGGGCGGCGCCTCGATCTCGGTGAGCAGCTTCAGGTCGCCGATCGAGCGCTCGTGGTCGGCCTTGACGGCCTCGAGCAGCTTCTGGATCTGCGGGGCGGCCATGAGCTGGGTGTAGGCCTGGTCCACGGCGGGGCGCAACTGGGTAGGCGTGGGGGCGACGGCCTGGGCATGGGCCGCACCGCCCAGCAGGGTGGCGACGGACAGGGCAACGGCGCTGGCCGCGAAGGCGAAACGGGGGGTACGGGTCTGGATCATGGTGGAAAGGAAAATTGACGAAACTACAAGAATGCGGACCGCCTGGCAGGCGACAAGCGGCACACTGCAACGGAGCAATTGTTGGGCCGCAGCGCCGCTTTCGGCTCTGCTTTAATCTACCCACTCGTCAGTTTTTCTTACATGCACCGCCATATCCCCAGCACCCGCGCCCTGCTCATCTTCGACGCCGTGGCGCGCCACCATGGCGTGGGCAAGGCCGCCCAGGAGCTGTTTTTGACCCACAGCGCGGTGAGCCAGCAGCTGCGCCAGCTCGAAGGGCAACTGGGCTTGCAACTGGTGCGGCGCAGCGCGCGTGGCACCGATCTGACCGAGGTGGGCCGGCGCTACCACGCGCAAATCGTGGGTGACCTGCTGCGCCTGCAGAACCACACGCGCGAGGCCATGGCCCAGCGCGCCGACGGCACCAGCCTGCAGGTGGGCTGCGTGCCGGTGTTCGCCGAGCGCTGGCTGCTGCCGCGCCTGCCCACCTTCCTGGCCGAGGAGCCGGCCTGCAGCGTGCACCTGCAGGTCTACCCCACGCAAACCTACATGGCCGAGATCCCGTTCGACGTGGCCGTGCAATACGACGATGCGGCCTGGCCCGGCGCCCTGCAGCAGCCCCTGCTGCGCGAGGCCTGCGTGGCCGTATGCGCACCAGGGTCACGCCACCGGCGTGCCATGGAGCGCGGCGATTTCAGCGCCGTGCCGTTGCTGCAGCTCAGCTCGCGCCTGGGCGCCTGGGACGACTGGTTCGCCCACGCGGGCGTTGCCCACACGCCGGCGCACAGCCTGGGCGGGCACCGGTTCGATCTGTTCTCCATGCTCGTCGAGGCGGTGCGCGCGGACCTGGGGGTGGGCCTGGTACCGCGTTACTTCGTGGAGCGCGAGCTGCAATCGGGCGACCTGGCCCTGGCCCACCCTTTCGTGGACAGCGGCCTGCGCGGCTACAGCCTGTTCGTCGCGCGCGAACGGGCGCAAGAGCGCGCCGTCCAGGCCTTTGTCCACTGGCTCACGCAGGCCGTGGCTTCGCAAGTGCCTGTCACGGCACCCTGATGCTCAGGCTCTGCGGCGCTGCACTGCCAGCCACGCCAGGCCTGCACCCGAGACCACGATGGGTACCAGCGACCCCGCGTTGAGCAGCGTCCAGCCCTGGGTGGTGACCAGCACGCCCGACGAGAAGGCACTCACCGCCAGCGTCGCGAACACGCAGAAGTTGATGGCGGCCTGGGCGCGGTCCTTCTCCTCGGGCCGGTAGGCCGTCATGGCCAGCGTGGTGGCGCCCGTGAACAGGAAGTTCCAGCCCACGCCCAGCATGAACAGGGCAATGCCGAAGTGGTGCAGCTCCACCCCCGACAGCGCCACGGCCACGCAGGCGAAGTTCAGCAGCACCCCCGTGCCCATGACGGGCAGCACACCCAGGCGCTTGATCAGGTGGCCGGTGAAGAAGCCCGGCGCGAACATACCGATCACATGCCACTCCAGCACCAGTGCCGCCTGATCGAAGGCGAAGCCGCACACCTGCATGGCCAGCGGCGTGGCCGCCATCAGCAGGTTCATCACGCCATAGCCCAGCGCGGCGCCCAGGATGGCCACCACGAAGGCGGGCTGGCGCATCAGCTCGGCCAGAGGCCGGCCCTGTTGCGGCTGGCCTGCGGCGTCGAGCACAACGGGCGGCGGCGCGAAGCGGATAGCCGACATGCAGGCCATGGCCAGCAGTGCCACACCCATGAGCGCGACGTAGGCGCCGGCAAACGGCACCGGGAACAGCAGGCGCGTGGCACTGGCCAGGTTGGGGCCGGCCACGGCGCCCAGCAGGCCACCCGCCAGCACCAGGGAGACGGCCTTCTCACGGTAGGCCGGCACGGCCAGCTCTGCGGCCGCAAAGCGGTAGAGTTGGCCGTTGGCGCTGTAGTAGCCGGCCACCACGGTGGCCGCGCACAGCAGCCAGAACTGCGCGCTGAACGCGGCCCAGGCACACAGCGCGGCCGACAGCACGGCCACGGCCAGCCCGATCTGGAACGACACCTTGCGCCCCCAGCGCGCCTGCGTGGCCGCCACCAGCGCCGTGGACAGCGCGCCGCCCACCACGTAGCCCATCACCGGCAGCGTGGCCATCCAGCCATAGGGCGCCAGCTGCAGGCCCACGAGCCCGTTGATGGCGATGAAGACGACATTGTTGGTCAGGAAAAGGCCCTGGCACAGGGCCAGCAGCCAGAGGTTCTTGTTCATGCAGACGGGGGCGCCGGGCGCGAGGGCAGGGGAAGGAGGCGCCCATTGTGCACATCGAAATCCCTGGCAGGCGCGCCAGCGGCTGTGCATGTGCACCAACAGGAGTGCCCGGACGTTGCACAGGGATTGGAGCCCCTGCGTGGCACGGATTGTGTATGGTGGGCCATGCACGGCTGGCCTGTGGCGCTGCATGCATTGCAAAGGATGACCGGATGTACCACGGAGAACGTTTCAACAGCATCAGCCACCTGGTGGGCGCCGCCCTGGCCGTGGCCGGCACGGCAGTGCTCGTGGCGCTGGCCGCCCGGCTGGGCGACCCGTGGAAGATCGTGGGTTTCAGCATCTACGGGGCCATGCTGGTGGCGTTGTACACGGCATCCACCGCGTACCACAGCGTGCGCGGGCGCGCCAAGGAGATCCTGCAGAAGGTGGACCACTGCAGCATCTACCTGCTGATCGCGGGCAGCTACACGCCGTTTGCGCTGGTCTCGTTGCGCGGCGCCTGGGGCTGGTCGCTGCTGGGGGTCGTCTGGGGCCTGGCCCTGCTGGGCATCGCGCAGGAGATCTGGCTGGCCAAGGGCGCACGCGTGCTCTCGCTGGTGATCTATGTGCTGATGGGCTGGCTGGCCCTGGTGGCCGTGGTGCCGCTGTGGCAGGCGCTCACCCCCGCCGGCTTCGGCTGGCTGCTGGCGGGCGGCGCCTGCTACACCCTGGGCATCGTCTTCTACGCCACCGACCACAAGGTTCGCCACGGCCACGGGCTGTGGCATTTGTTCGTGCTGGGCGGCAGCATCTGCCACTTCGTCACGGTGCTGCTCTACGTGGCCTAGCGCACACGGCCGCTGGCTATTCCAGCCAGCCCTTCGGAACCTTGTCGGCCTTCTTTTCCAGCGGATTGGCGGTGAGCCACTGGGCCGGGTACTGGCGCATGAATTCCTTGGCCTTTTCCTGCCGTGCGCTGAGCCAGGCGTCGTAGGCGCCTTCGTTGAGGATGGCGGGCATGCTCCTTTCGCTGCCAGGCTGCTGGTAGCGGTGCATGAGGGCGTGGTTGTTGGCATTCACCGTGAGCAGCGCGTAGCTGAGCAGCACTTCGCCATCCGGCCCTTGCCAGCGCGCCCACAGGCCCGCCACGCCCATGGGCTTGCCATCCACCCGCGTGATGCGGGTGGGAACGGCCTTGCCCGGGCGAAAGTCGTCTTCGTAGAAGGCCAGCATCGGCACGATGCAGCGCTGGCCGTTGAGCCAGGCATCGCGGAACGCCGTGCCGGTGGAGGCGGTATCGGACTTGGCATGCGCCAGCTTGGGTGCACGCAGCTTGCCATCGGACGCCGATTTGACCCAGTGCGGCACCAAGCCCCACTGCGCGGGCACCAGTTCGCGGCGCCGCGCGGCGCGGCTGGGCGGGGCTTCGGCCAGTCCTTCGCTTGCGACCACCGGCGCAACCTCGTCGACCGCCTCTGCAGCAGCGCGGATGAAAAACCCGTTCTTGCGCGGCCACAGATGCCGCTCGCCCAGCACGGCGGGTGACTCCACTCCGAAGGATTCGGGGTAGGCGCTGGCGTTCTGCAAGGTTTCGTAGTAAGAGCTCATGCGGCGATGGTACCCGCGCAGTGCACCCCAAGCGGCCCCGAAGCTATCCAGCGGCGGGGCTCAGAGGCTGGGAATTTTTTGGCCGTGACCGGGGGGCGCGCCAAAACGCCTCGGATCTAGGCGCAAAGCACAGCCATAGCTCGTGCTATGGCGAGCAGTTGCTTTCGACGAGCCGGGGTGTTTTGGCGTGCAAGGCGGGCATGGACGAAAGATTCTCAGCCTCTCAGGACCGTGCGTGCCCTGCCGAAGCTGCCGTATGCCGATGACCCGGAGCCACCGCTACCCGGTCGCGCCCCAGGGCCTTGGCGGTATAGAGCGCCTGGTCGGCCCGCTCCAGCGTGTGCTCGATGGTCTCGTCGGGCAGGTGCTGGGCCAGCCCGGCCGACACGGTGAAGTGCACCGCCTCGGGCACATGCAGCACCTGCAGCCCCGCCACCGCGGCGCGCACACGCTCCAGCAGCTCGTGCCCATCATCGAGCCGGGTGTCGCAGAGCATGAGCACGAACTCTTCGCCGCCCCAGCGGGCGAGCACGTCGGTGTCGCGCACGCTGGCGCGCACGGTGGCAGTGAAGGCCTGCAGGGCCCGGTCCCCCGTGGAGTGGCCGTGCAGGTCGTTGATGGGCTTGAAGTGGTCGATGTCCAGCAGCGCCAGCAGCAGGGGTCGGCCGCTGCGCAGGCAGCGCCGCTGCTCCAGCAGCATCAGGTCGACCATGGCGCGGCGGTTGAGCAGGCCCGTGAGCTCGTCGCGCATGGCCAGTTCACGGTTTTCGGCCAGCGCCTGGGCCAGGGCCTCGCGCTGCTGGCGCAGGCGCTGGCGGATGCTCTGGATGCGCAGGTTCAGCGCGATCGAGCCCCCCAGCACGAGCAGCACCATGAGCGCATAGGCCGTGTCCACCACGCCGTAGGTGCCGGCATTGAACCGGGCTGCCGCAGCAACCGCCACGACAAAGGTCAGCAGGGCATAGGCACCGATGCCCACGACCTGCGCCAGCGTCAGGCCGAAGGTGCCGAAGAACAGGATCATGGCCAGCACGGCAGGCACCACACCGCGCGCATTGCCCGCGAGCACGTAGGCCACGGCACCGCTGGTGATGGTCCAGGCCATCTGGGCCATGGTGAGCGAGGGATCGGGCAGGCGCGCCGACCAGCCGCTGAAGACCATGGCCGTCATCACCATGAGGCCCCCCACCGATATGGCGGCCCACCACTGGACGGCCTCTTCATGGGCGGTCATACCCGCATGCGCGAGCATGAGCATCACGCCCGAGCTGCCGATCATGAGCAGCAGCGCGAGCAGGGCCATGCTGCCTATCGTGCGCTGCCGACGGTCAGTGGGAAGGAAGGAGCCCACCAGCCGCCGCCAGTGGGTGGGTTTGTGCAAGGTGGCCTGCCTCTCATGCCAAGGGCACGTCGCCCGGGTTGGGCGCGCTGGGCCAGCGGCGCTGGCCGGGATTTTACCGGTGGGGCTTCCCGGGCGGGGAGTTTTTGTGTCGCATCCGCGCCTGGGTCAGGCGACCGTGAGCGCGGCCAGGGCCGCCAGGGGCGCCGTCTCGGCCCGCAGCACACGCGCGCCGAGGGTGACGGAGGCAAAGCCGTTCTGCAGCGCCAGGTTCTCCTCGGCTGGGCTCAACCCGCCTTCGGGGCCCGACAGAAACACCACGGGACCCGTGCCTGCCGCCCCGGTGTGCAAGGGGACAGTGCCCGCCCGCAGCGACAGCAGCAGGCGCTGCGCCGCGCCCGCAGCGCCTGGCTGGGCCTGTGCGCGCACCCAGCCCGCCAGATCCACCGCACCGTGCACCACGGGCACGCGGTTGCGGCCGCACTGCTCGCAGGCGGCCACGGCCACGGCCTGCCAGTGGGCGATTTTCTTGTCGGCGCGCTCGCCCTTGAGCTTGAGCACGCTGCGCTCGGCCACCAGGGGGGTGATGCTGGCCACGCCGAGTTCGGCGGCCTTCTCCACGAGCCAGTCCATGCGCTCGTTGGCGGTGATGCCGGCCAGCAGGTGCACGGCGCGCGGCGCCTCGCGCTCGATGGCATGGTGGGCGCCGACCTGCACGCGCACGTCGCTGCGGCCCATGCGCAGCACGGTGGCGTCGAATTCGCCGCCGGGGCCGTCCTGGCTACCGTGGAAGAGGGTGATGGCGTCGCCGGGCTGCAGGCGCAGCACCTGCACGTGGCGGGCGGCGCCCGGGGGCAGGTCGATCTCGGCACCAGGCGCAAGGTCGATGGGGCAGTGGAAGCGGGGCATTTGCGTTATCTCTTCAATGGCATATCAGTTGCCTTTAGCGCCGCACGCAACGCATAAGACTGGCGCGGCCAAGGCCAGTGCCCCCGCGCAAGGGCCGCCCCGCCGCGCTGGGGGCGTCCCCCTCGCGCATTGCGCAGCAATGCGAGAGAGGGGTGAAGGCGCGAAGCGACTCAGGGGGTGCTTCATTCACACGCGGCCAAAGGCATAGCCCATGGGCGCCTCGGTGCCCTCGATCTCATCGAGCATCTTGAGCAGCGGGCCCAGTTGCCGGTAGCGGTGGGTGGTGGCACGGATATAGGCCATGAAGCGCGGCGCGTCGGCCAGGTATTTGGGCTTGCCGTCGCGCAGGGTGAGGCGGGCGAAGATGCCGGCCACCTTGAAGTGCCGCTGCAGGCCCATCCATTCCACGCTGCGGTAGAACTCGCCGAAGTCCTCGCCAAAGCCGCTGGCGCTGTTCGCGCCCAGCAGGCCGGCCTTGCGCGCCTTCTCCCAGTAACGCACGGTAATGTCGATGACAAATTCCTCTTCCCAGCTGATGAAGGCGTCGCGCATCAGGCTGGCGATGTCATAGGTGATGGGGCCGTAGACCGCGTCCTGGAAGTCGAGCACCCCGAGCGGCGCGCCCTCCTGCACCGGCACCATCAGGTTGCGGGTCATGAAGTCGCGGTGCACGTAGACCTGCGGCGCCGCGAGGTTGTGCGCCACGATGGCGTCAAACGCGCTGGACAGCGTGGCCTGCTGCCCGGCATCCAGCGTGACGCCGCGGTGCTTTGCCAGGTACCAGTCGGGGAACAGCGCCAGCTCGCGGCGCAGCAGGGCTTCGTCGTATGCAGGCAACACACCGGGCTGGGAGGCCAGTTGCCACTGCAGCAGCACCTCGGCGGCCTGCTGGTACCAGGCATAGGCGTCCTGGGGCTTCTCGGGGTCGAGCAACTCGATCAGCGTCTGGTGCCCCAGGTCGGACAGCAGCATGAAGCCGCCCGCCTCGTCCCAGGCCAGGATCTGCGGCACGTTCAGGCCGGCGTCGGCCAGCAGGCGCTGCACCTGCACGAAGGGGCGGCAGTTCTCCTTGTCGGGCGGGGCATCCATCACGATGCAACTCGTGCCCAGCGCGGTGTCGATGCGCAGGTAGCGGCGAAAGCTCGCATCGGCGGATGCCGGGCGCAGCGTTTCGGGCCTGAGCTGATGGCCTCCCACCAAGGGCCCCAGCCAGGCGTCGAAGGCGCGGTGGCGTTCGGCGTCAGGCCAGGTGACGGTGGAAGAAGGGGGCGTTGCCGCCGCCGCACCCGCGAGTGAGGGGGAGGAAGATGGGGGGAAAGGGTGGCTCATGGATAATCCGATTTTACAAACCCGTTCCCTGGCGCGGGTTCCCTTCTTCTGATTCAGCCCATACCGTCCCACGTGCCACGCCGCAAGCCCCCCACCGTGCAGACCCCTTCCTCCCGGACCCGGCCCGCCACGGCACCCGGGGAGCGGCTGCGCCGCCCCGTGCCGCGCGCCCTGGCCTATGGTGTGGCGCTGGCCTGGTGCGGCCTGCCGCTGGCAGTCCAGGCACAGAACGCCACGCCCAGTGCCTGGGATGCCCCGCCCGCCCTGCGCAGTTCGCCCCTGCTGCAGGAAAACATCCCCGAGCCCGTGCGGCCGCAGCTGCCGATCTTCGTCACCGGCGACCACATCAGCGGACAGACGGACCTGAACGCCACCATCGAAGGCAACGCCGAGCTGCGCCGGGGTGACACGGTCATCCGCGCCGACCGCCTGGACTACGACGTGCCCGAGGACCTGGCCAAGGCGCGCGGCTCGGTGCGCATCAACCGCGCCGGCAACGTCTACGAAGGCACGGCGCTCGACCTCCGGGTGGAGGCCTTCGAAGGCTTCTTCAACGACGCACGCTACCGCTTCCTGGCCACGCAGGCCCATGGGGACGCGTCGCGCGTGGATTTCATCGACCGCCAGCGCTCCATCGTCCACGACGCTACCTACACCACCTGCCAAAAGGGCGACGAGGCATCCTGGCAGCCCGACTGGGTGCTGCGCGCCAAGACCATCCGCATCGACCGCGAAGAGGAAGTGGGCACGGCCGAGAATGCGGTGCTGGAGTTCAAGGGCATCCCGCTGCTGCCGATTCCGCGCATCACCTTTCCCCTGTCGGACAAGCGCAAGTCAGGCCTGCTGCCCCCGTCCTTCGGGCTGGACAGCCGCGACGGCGTGGCCTACTCGCAGCCCTACTACTGGAACATCGCGCCCAACCGGGATGCCACACTGCGCGCGGCCCTGCTGTCCAAGCGCGGCGCCAACCTGGGTGGCGAGTTCCGCTACCTGGAGCCGACCTACAAGGGCGAGATCAGCGGTGACTACATGCCGTCGGACCGCCTGCGCGACCGCGACCGCTGGGGTTTCACGGGCAAGCACGACGCGCTGATCGCCTCCCCCGTGGGCGGCCTGAACCTGAGCCTGAACCTGAACCGGGTGAGCGACGACAACTACTGGCGCGACTTCGGCCGCGTCTCCGAGCCGCTGCGCCAACGGCTGCTGCCCGGCGATGCCACGCTGAGCTGGGGCGCCGGCGACATGTCGGTGCGCGCGCGCGCCTTGAAGTGGCAAACGCTGCAGGACGTGTCGGCGCCCATCGTGCCGCCGTACGACCGCATGCCGCAACTGGTATGGCGCTACGAGCCGAGCATGCTGCCCGGCGGCTTCGACGCCAGTGTGGAGCTTGATACCACGCGCTTCCAGGCCGACCGCTTTTTGACCAAGCAGCCCGATGCCAACCGCTCGTTCGCGGTGGCGCAGATCAGCCGGCCGTTCCTTGCGCCCGCCGGCTTCATCACGCCGCGCCTGCAGCTGCACACCACGCAGTACCAGTTCGACGGCCCGCTCAGCGACGGCTCGCGCTCGGCCAGCCGCACGCTGCCGACCTTCAGCCTGGACAGCGGCCTGGTGTTCGAGCGCGATGCGAGCTTCTTTGGCCGCTCGTTCCTGCAGACACTGGAGCCCCGGGCGTTCTATACCTACACGCCCTACCGCGACCAGAGCAAGCTGCCGCTGTACGACACGGCGCTCAACGACTTCAACTTTGCCACCATCTACACCGAGAACTCTTTCGGCGGCAATGACCGGTTGGCGGACAACAACCTCCTGACCATGGGCGTGACCACGCGCCTGATCGACCCTGACTCGGGTGCCGAAGCAGCGCGCTTCGGCGTGGCGCAGCGCGTGCGCTTCACCGACCAGCAGGTGACCCTGCCGGGCGCTGCGCCGGTGAACGACCGCCTTTCGGACATCCTGGTGGGCGCCGGCATCAACTGGACGAAGAACTGGGCCTACGATTCCACGGTGCAGTACAACCCCAAGACGCGGCGCTCCATCCGCTCCACCGTCGGCGCGCGCTACAGCCCGGGTAACTACCGTACCGTCAGCGCCGCCTACCGCTTCCAGCGCGGCACCAGCGAGCAGATCGACATCGGCTGGCAGTGGCCGCTCAACGACCTGTGGGGCGACAAGGGCAAGGACCTCGGTCCCGGCCGCGGCCAGGGCCCAGGCCGCTGGTACACCATCGGCCGCCTGAACTTCAGCATGCAGGACCGCAAGCTGGTGGACAGCGTGGTCGGCCTCGAATACGACGGCTGCTGCTGGATCGGCCGCGTGGTGCTGGAACGCCTTCAGAACAGCGTCTCTACCTCCAACACGCGCCTGTTGTTCCAGATCGAGTTCGTCGGGTTCTCCCGCCTCAGCCTGGGCTCCAGCCCCCTCGATACCTTCAAGCAGAATGTGCCGCGCTACCAGAACCTGCGCGACCAAGTTGGCTCGCCCAGCCGCTTCAGCAACTACGACTGACTGACACCGCCATGAACCACCGTGTATCCGCACTGGCACTTGCCTGCCTGACCAGCCTCGCCTGTGGGGGCGCATTCGCGCAGGGCCTGCGCATGCCGGGCAGCGCCGGGGCCGGCATCGGCCGTCCGGCCGCCGCCCCGGCCCTGAGCCTGCCGGCACCTGCAGCGGCGCAGGGACCGCAATCGGCCGACTTCATCGTGGCGGTGGTCAACTCCGAGCCCGTCACCAACAACGAAGTGCGCGCGCGCCTGGCGCGGGCCGAACAGCAGCTGGCCCAGCAGCAGGGCGGCAACCGCCCGCCGCGCGAGCTGCTGGCGCGCGAGGTGCTCGAACGCCTGATCATCGAGAAGGCCCAGATGCAGTTGGCCAAGGAAAGCGGCGTGAAAGTCGAGGATTTCGCCCTCAACCAGGCCGAGCAGAACATTGCCCAGCAGAACGGGATGACGCTGGACGACATGCACCGGCGCTTGGCCCGCGATGGCACGAGCAAGGAGCGCTTTCGCGAAGAGCTGCGCAGCCAGTTGCTGATACAGCGCCTGCGCGAGCGCGATGTGGACGCCAAGGTCAAGGTCAGCGACCAGGACATCGACCAGTTCCTGCGCGAGCAGCAATCGGGCGCCGATGCCTCGGCCATGGAAATCAACCTGGGCCACGTGCTTATCCTGGTGCCCGAGAACGCCACGCCCACCCAGGTGGCCCAGTTGCAGGCCCGCGCACAGAGCGCGGCCGACAAGGCGCGTGCAGCAGGCAGCGACTTTGCCGCCGTGGCGGCCGAGTTCTCCGACGCGCCCGAAGGCAAGCGCGCCGGCGGCCTGCTGGGCCTGCGTCCGGCCGACCGCTACCCCGATCTGTTCGTCAACTCCGTGCAGGGCCTGCCCGTGGGCGGCATCGTGGGCCCCGTGCGCTCGCCGGCGGGCTTTCACATCCTCAAGGTGGTGGAGCGCAATGTCGCCGGCCTGCCATCGACCGTGGTGCAGAACCATGCGCGCCACATCCTGCTGCGCCCGAGCGCGCAGCTGACTGAGGCGGCCGCCGCCGCCCGGCTGTCCGACTACCGCCGCCGCATTCTGGCCGGCCAGGCCGATTTTGCGACCCTGGCGCGCGACAACTCGGTGGATGGCAGCGCCAAGCAGGGCGGCGACCTGGGCTGGGCCAGCCCCGGCCGCTATGTGCCCGAATTCGAGCAGGCGCTCAGCACGCTCAAGCCGGGCGATATAAGCGAACCCCTGGTCTCGCGCTTTGGTGTGCACCTGATCCAGCTCATGGAACGCCGCGAAGCCAAGCTCACGCAGCGAGAACAGCGCGACATGGTGCGCGACGCCGTGCGCGAGAAGAAGCTGGAAGAGGCCTACGCCACCTGGGCGCAGGAACTGCGCGGCCGCGCCTATGTCGAGTACCGCGAACCACCGCAGTAGGGCCCCCACGCTCCCCACTGCGTGTGGTTCGCTGCCCCCCGAGGGGGCTGGCCTTGCTTGGGGCGGCCCGGCGCTGCGGCCGTCCCGCCCTCGGACCACGCACTGTGGGTGATCGATCAGGTGAGCTCCGCCTGGGCAGGGTCTCGGGATCACTGGCCCAGCAGCCCCGCATCTGCGAATGGTGCATCATTCGCCGAAACGCGCTCAGCATCTGGGCGCTTTGCTTCTTTCCCCACGCGGGCCGATAGGTGCCACGTGCACCCTGCAGTTGATATGAAACACATTCCCCGCAAGCGCTTCGGCCAGCATTTCCTGTCCGACAAGGGCATCATCGATGGCATCGTGGACGCGATTGCGCCGCAGGCGGGCCAGCCCATGGTGGAGATCGGGCCGGGGCTGGCGGCGCTGACGCAGCCGCTGGTGGAGCGCCTGGGGCGCCTCACGGTGATCGAGCTCGACCGCGACCTGGCGCTGCGCCTGCGGCTGCACGGGCAGCTCGAAGTCATCGAGTCCGATGTGCTCAAGGTCGACTTCACGCAGCTGGCGCAGGACTGGCGCGCGCGCGTGGAACAGCCGGCCCTGAAGCTGCGGGTGGTGGGCAATCTGCCCTACAACATCTCCACGCCCATCCTGTTCCACCTGCTGGCGCACGTGGCGGTGATCGAAGACCAGCATTTCATGCTGCAAAAGGAAGTCATCGACCGCATGGTGGCCCATCCGTCCACCTCGGACTATGGCCGCCTGTCGGTGATGCTGCAGTGGCGTTACGTCATGGAGAACGTGCTGTTCGTGCCGCCCGAGAGCTTCGACCCGCCCCCGCGCGTGGACAGCGCCGTGGTGCGCATGGTGCCCCGGGAGGCTCCGGTCGCCCTGAACGAGCGCCTGCTGGAAGAACTGGTGCAGGTGGCCTTCAGCCAGCGCCGCAAGCTGCTGCGCCACACCCTGGGCCGCTGGCTCGAAGCCAAGGCCTATCCCGCCGCGTTCGACACCCAACGCCGTGCCGAAGAAGTGCCCGTGGACGAATACGTGGCCTTAGCCGCCGCGATGAGCCCCAAACCCTGATGGTCGAGGCGCGCAAGCGCCAGCACAGCACCCATCGAACACGCGCTGCCCAGGCCAGGGCCGCCCCGCCGCACGGGCTGCGTCCCCCTTCCCGAATGGCACAGCCATTCGAGAGAAGGGGTGAAGGCGCGTCAGCGCCTCAGGGGGATGTACCGAATCAAGCGGCGCTGAGCCAGTAGCCCGCGTTGAAGGGGCTGCTCATGCGCAGCGCCAGCGGCGACACGTCCACCAATTTGTCAGTGGGCATCTTTTCGGCGGGGTCGGCGGGGATCTCGATGCCCTGGACCTTGGTCTGTGCTTCGTTAGCCTCGTTCGCCCGTTCTGCTTGGCTGGTGGATGCAGAACGGGCTACAGAAAAGAATAGAAACAGCGGAACGGAATCTTGCGGTCGCCCCAGTAGTCGGCAGCGTCGCGGAAGATGTCCAGAAGCTGCTCACGCGCTTCCTTGTCGAACTTGCCCGTGGCCGGGATCTGCTCCAGCACCACGATGAAGCCGGGCTGCGGGCCCGATTTGTGCAAGGGATCCGTCATGCAGTCGTACAACGCGTCGAAGTTCTTGCCGAAGTGCGACGGGAAGGTGAACTGTCCTGCAATCAGGTCCAGCACATCCTGCTTGGACTGCGCATGGGCCAGATTGGCATAAAGGAAATGTTGACCCAGGGAAGTGGCTGCATCCTGCAGGTCCTGCACGCGGAAGGCGCGAATGGACTGCACGATGTTGGTGCGCACGCCACGAAGTGGCGTTTCCAGGTCTTTACGAAGTGGCGTCTGCATCTCCGCTACTCTTTCTTTATAAAGTCCAAAAACTTCGGGTATCCGCCAGTCCACGGGGGCCGACTGCCGGTTGGGGGATTCAAGAGCGCGCACCGCTCACCGCCGGAAAGACCGGCCGGTACGTGGTGCGTCGGGCGTCATTTTTCGATGATTTCGCGAAAACTGGCGTAGTGGTCGCTGGTGTAGTAGCAGGCGTCCGGTACCCGGGGCTTGCCGCCACACACGATACGCCGGGCTCCCCGGTCGCGCGAACCTGGTGTTCTGACGGTGTACTCACGGTAGTGGCCGCGCTTTTGGGCGGGCAACAGCCGTTCTCGATTGCCGAAAACCGATCCGTCCTTGTCGTACGGAAACGGGCCTCCTTCACGGATCAGCGCATACGTCGCACGCCCCTGGGGCGGCAACTCGGCCAGTGCGATAGGGGTGGTCGAACCGTGGGTGGAGGGGGATTGGCGGGCCTGCCCCACCACCGGGGAAAGAGCAAACGCAACACCCAACACACACAAAAACCCTGCTTTGCGCGCCCGGGTGGCTACAGCCTTCAGCATCAACAACACCTTTCAGAAACTACGGGTTAACCCGAAATTTCGAGCCCGTAGTGTGACTCAATGGTCCCCAAAAAGCAAGCGCCTGCACAAAGATTGGGCAGGCGCTGGGGGGTGCTGCAAGCAATATAAGTTAGTGCTTGCTATCTATCAATGGCTTATCGCGATGCGTTCGCATCGGCCACGGTAAGGGCTGTCATGTTCACGATACGGCGCACGGTGGCGCTTGCCGTCAGGATGTGCACCGGCTGCGCCGCACCCAGCAGCACGGGGCCGATGGCGATGTTGCCACCCGCAGCCGTCTTGAGCAGGTTGTAGGAAATATTGGCTGCATCAATATTGGGCAGCACGAGCAGATTGGCGTCGCCAATGAGATCGCTGTGCGGCATGATGGCCGCACGGGCCTTGCCGTCCAGGGCCACGTCGCCATGCATCTCGCCATCGACTTCGAGCCAGGGGGCCTGCACGCGCAGCAGCTCCAGGGTCTGGCGCATCTTCACCGCGCTGGGCTGGTTGCTGCTGCCGAAGTTGGAATGCGACAGCAGGGCGGCGCGCGGCTTGATGCCAAAGCGCATCATCTCTTCGGCCGCCATCACGGTGATCTCGGCCAGCTGCTCGGCCGTGGGGTCGTAGTTGACGTGCGTGTCCACCAAGAACACCTGGCGGTCGGGCAGCAACAGGCCGTTCATGCAGGCATAGGTGGCTACGCCTGCACGCTTGCCGATCACCTGGTCGATGTAGTTCAGGTGCAGGGCAGTGTGGCCCCAGGTGCCCACGATCAGGCCGTCGACCTCGCCCTTGTGCAGCAGCATGGAACCGATCAGCGCCAGGCGCCGGCGCATCTCGATCTTGGCGATCTGCACCGTCACGCCCTTGCGCTCGGTCATGCGGTGGTAGGTCTGCCAGAAGTCGCGGTAGCGGTGGTCCTGCTCGACGTTGACGATGTCGTAGTCCGTCCCTTCGCGCAGGCGCAGGCCGAACTTCTCGATGCGCTCGGCGATCACCGCTGGGCGGCCGATCAGCGTGGGGCGTGCGATGCGCTCGTCGACCACGATCTGGGCGGCACGCAACACGCGCTCTTCCTCGCCTTCGGCATACGCCACGCGCTTCTTCGTGGCAGCCTTGGCGGCAGCGAAGATCGGCTTCATCATGGTGCCCGAGGCATAGACGAAGCTTTGCAGCTGGTCGCGGTAGGCGTCCATGTCGGTGATGGGGCGCAGGGCCACGCCGCTGTCGGCGGCGGCCTGGGCCACGGCCGGCGCGATCATCATCATCAGCCGCGGATCGAAGGGCTTGGGGATCAGGTACTCGGGGCCGAAGGCCAGTTGCTCACCCACATAGGCAGCGGCCACCACTTCGCTCTGCTCGGCCTGTGCCAGCTGGGCGATGGAGTGCACCGCCGCGATCTCCATCTCCAGCGTGATGGTGGTGGCGCCGCTGTCCAGGGCCCCGCGGAAGATGTAGGGGAAGCACAGGACGTTGTTGACCTGATTGGGGTAGTCAGTGCGGCCCGTGGCCATGATGGCGTCGTCGCGCACGGCCTTCACGTCTTCCGGCTGGATCTCGGGGTTGGGGTTGGCCAGCGCAAAGATCAGCGGGCGCGGTGCCATCTTGCGCACCATGTCCTGCTTGAGCACACCGCCGGCGGACAGGCCCAGGAACACGTCGGCGTTCTCGATCACCTCGGAGAGCGTGCGCGCCGAGGTCTTCTGCACGAACTGGATCTTGTCCTCGTCCATGAGTTCGGTGCGGCCCTCGTAGACCACGCCGGCCAGGTCGGTCACCCAGATGTTTTCGCGCCGGATACCCAGCTTGACCAGCAGGCCCAGGCACGCCAGGGCGGCAGCACCGGCGCCCGACGTCACGAGCTTGACGTCCTCGGGGTTCTTGCCGGCCACCTTCAGGCCGTTGAGGATGGCCGCGCCCACCACGATGGCCGTTCCGTGCTGGTCGTCGTGGAAGACAGGGATCTTCATGCGCTCGCGCAGCTTGCGCTCGACGTAAAAGCAGTCGGGCGCCTTGATGTCTTCGAGGTTGATGCCGCCGAAGGTAGGCTCCAGGCTGGCGATGATCTCGACCAGCTTCTCGGGGTCCTTCTCGTTGATCTCTATGTCGAACACGTCAATGCCCGAGAACTTCTTGAACAGGACGGCCTTGCCCTCCATCACCGGCTTGCCCGCCAGCGCTCCGATGTCACCCAGGCCCAGCACGGCAGTGCCGTTGGTCACCACGCCGACGAGGTTGCCCCGCGCGGTGTACTTGAAGGCGGCATTGGGGTCCTTGACGATCTCCTCGCATGGCGCGGCCACGCCGGGCGAGTAGGCCAGAGCCAGATCGTGCTGGTTGATCATCTGCTTGGTGGCAGCGATCGCGATCTTGCCGGGCTTGGGAAACTCGTGGTACTCGAGAGCGGCGCGGCGCAGCTGGGCGCGCTTGTCCGGATGGTTGTTGTTGTTCTCGGCCGTGGTGTTCTCGGGCATTCAATTGTCTCCAGCTTGGGGGGTGCGCAAGGGGTCAGTCAGCTCTTGTAGGAACATGCTTACACGTTCCGGGGGAAGGGATTGTAGGCCGCGTTCGGTAAAAACCCTAGTAAGCGAATCTGCTTAGTTGGGTGAGACAGCTTTGCGATCCAGGTTGGAAAGCGGCGGTCCCCCACGGGCGCAGGATCACCCAAATCCCTGCACGCCGTTGGGACAAGACCGCGCGCCATGGCCCCGGCGTCTAGCCGAATAGCGCCTCATAGCGCGCCACGTTCGGCGTCCTGGTATCGGGCATGACCGGCACCAGCATCCACTGCACGCGGCCCAGTTCAGAGTGGTCCAGGGTGTAGGTGTCCTGCGACAGCCTGGGCTGGTCGGGGCCATGGAACAGCAGGGAGAATGGGGTGCGAAACTGCTCGGGCAGATGGCCACGTTCACGCTCCGTGGCCTCTGTCAGGACCAGTTCCACGGGACCATGCTGGGTATGCGCGACGAAGCGGCTGCCCACCACGGCGCTGACAGGCTCAAAAGTGGTACTCATCGGTTGCGTTCGTAGGAGAGTGATTCAAAATTTGGACACCGCCCATTCCCTTGCCAGAATGGGCAGGTTTCCACGATCTGCCCAAACATCGTACCGCCGGTAATCCACTGTGTACCTATTGCCAGAACCATTTGCCCTGCGAGAGAGGACCGATGCGGACCACGGGTTCCTGCAGGCGCTGTACTTTTCGAGCCGCGAGGACCTGCAGCAGGCCATGGCGGACCCCGCGCTGCTGCAGCAGTTGATGGCCATGCAGCAGAACGCACAGGAGATGGGATTTCGCCAGCACTTCCCCCAGGCCCGCCAGTGGCTGCTGCTGCAATCGGGCCATCCTATCGGCCGCATGGTGGTGGATGCCTCGCCCGCGCAATTGCACCTGGTCGACATCGCCGTGCTGCCAGAGGCCCGCCGCAGCGGCGCGGCGACGGCCGCGCTGTCCGCTCTGCGGGCGCACGCCCTGGCGCGCGGGCTGCCGCTCAGCCTGAGCGTCAGCCACACCAACCAGGCAGCGCGGCGCCTTTATGCGAAGCTCGGGTTCACCACCACCTCGCAGGACGATATGCTCGCGCGGATGGTCTGGCACGGCGATTGCACATGAACACTGTCACGGCACCCACCCCTTACTTGAAGCTGCCTTTTTCCTTCGACCTGGCACGCCTGCAGGAGGACCTGCGCCGCGTGGCCGCGTCCGAATGGATCGGCCACTTCAACACCTCCGCCTACGAAAAGGGCTGGAGCTGTGCGCCGCTGCGCTCCGTGGATGGCCGCACGGACCACATCATGCCGGTGGAAAGCGGCCACTTCGAGGACACCTCGATCCTGGAGCGCTGCCCGTACTTCCGCCATGCCATAGACCAGTTTCACTGTGACAAGACTTCCATCCGCCTGATGTCGCTGGAGGCGGGGGGTGTCATCCACGAGCACCGGGACGAAGGTGGAGCGCTCGAAGACGGCCTGACGCGCCTGCACATCCCCGTGCAGACCTCGCCGCTGGCCACCTTCCGCATCGACGGGGAGGAAATCCATTTCTCCGCAGGCAGCGCCTGGTACCTCAATGCCAGCTGCCTGCATGGCGCGGAGAACCGCAGCCCGCAGGCCCGCATCCACCTCATGATCGACTGCGTGACCAACCCCTGGCTGGCGCAGATTTTTCAGGCGGCCGGCGGGGTCCAGCGGGACCCGCCCCCGTACGGCGACCCGTCCATCAACGATGGCAACGTCCTGCAGATCATTGCCGCACTGCGCGCTGGGAGCCATGCGACCAGCATCCAATTGGCCGACCGACTGCAGGAAACCCATGCTCGAAGAACAGGCGCTGCTGCGCGGCCGTGAGGTAGCGCCGGGACAACTGGCGTCGTTGCATGGCTGGTTTCCCGTCAGCCTGGGCCACGGCCCCGCCACCGTCTCGTGGCGATTCCTCGGAGACAGGCGGTTCGTGGAGCCGTTCTTCGAAGACAGCATCCTGTCGCAGGCGCCGCAAGACCGCAAGGTGTGCACCACCCCTCTGTCCGCGCTGGACGATCTGCCCGAGAGCGTGCCACCGGCGGCCTTCATGTTCCACGTCTCGCGCTGCGGCTCCACGCTGCTCACGCAGGCGCTGGCCACCTTGCCACAGTGCATCGTGATGTCGGAGCCCCCAGCGCTCGATGCCTTCTTCCGGCTGCATCACCGGCACCCGGAGCAAAGCGGCGGCTCTCATACCTTCAGGCGACTGGTGGCTGCCCTGGGGCAGCGGCGCAGCCCCGCCGAACGGCACCTGGTCATCAAGCTCGACTGCTGGCACCTGCCCTGGATTCCCTTCGTGCAGGCCGCGTTTCCGGCCACCCCCATCGTGTTTTTGTACCGCCAGCCCGATGAAGTGCTGGCGTCCCATCGGCGCCAGCGTGGCCGGCAGATGGTGCCGGGACTGATCGACCTGTCGCGGTTGGCGGACCTGGTGCACAGGCCCGGCGCGCCGCAACTGGCTCCCGGCGACCTGGACGGCCATGCGATCCGGGTGCTCGAAAGCCTGTACCGCTGCGGGCTGGAGATGGCGGCCGCCTCAGACCTGGTCCTGATGGACTATAGGCAGCTTCCCCAAGTGATCTGGAACGGGCTGCTGGACACCCTGGGGATGGAGTGCACCCCCACTGAACTGGCCACGCTGCAGGCGCGCTCAGGCTTTCACTCCAAACATTCGGGCAGCCGGTTCCAGGGAGACCCTGCGCCAGCGAGCGCCGCACCGAGCCCGCCAACCCCCGAGCGCCTGGACGACGCGAACCGGTGCTACCGGCAACTGGAGCAGTGGCGGCTGGCGCGCAGCCCGGGCTAATGCCGGGCCTGGCGCCAGTTGTCCTCAGTTGCGAGACGGGAAGATGCCTTCCACGCAGATGATGTAGTTGAGACCCAGGTAGGGCTGCATGATGGATGCCGTTGCGGTCGTCTGCACGGGTACCTGCAGTGGCTGGCCGCCCCCCGTGGTACCCACGGTCACAGCGCCCGTCTCGGCCGCTGTGCTGACGCCACCCAGGTTGACCGGCCCGGTCACCGTAGGGCAGTAAATGGAGGCACTGCCGGGGCCGCCGGGCGACGCACTCAGGTAGGAGCCATTGGCCGGAGAGGTGCTGGTACCGGTCGTGCCGGTGGATGCCTGCAAGGTGGTTTTGATCGCTGTCGGATTCACGGTGGCCGTATGGTCGTGGGCAGGCAGATTGGCAATGGCCAACGTCACCGTCGCCGCGCCCGTGGCAATTACGGTGACATTGTTGGTTCCCGCCTTTTCGCCCTGGGCGACGGTGGCGATGCCCGGTCCGGGGCCCTGGGAGCCGACAGGAACCCTCCCCCGCAGATCCGGCAGGCCAAAAGTGTTCTGACCATCACCGCCATACATCGTCCCCAGCAGTGAAAACAGTGCGGAATTCTGGGCAATGGGCAGCGTTTGGCCATTGCAGAACATCCAGCCGCGCGGCGCGTATTGGAACGCGACCGGCATGATCGTGCCCATAAATGCATCCATGAAGGCTCCTTCAATAAAGTGGGTGAGAGGCGCCGGATGCTATGGCGCTGGCGTGCGTACGGTCAACGAAGAAATTGCCAAATTGCAATGCATGCATTCGACCGTGCAAAGGCCCATGCCCCCCACGCCGGTGAACCGCGAAGGAGGGTCGGGGTGCTCTCGCCCACCATGCATAGCCGGCCATCCCCGCCCATTGACCTTATCGGCCGGGCAGTGCTACCCCCCTCGCCGGACCGGCCTCCGGCGCGCCGCGCCCCCCCGCAGATCGCCGACGAAAGCTGATACAAAGATTTTTGCGACAGATGAGGGGAGCAGCCCCTGCACGAAAGCACCCCAAAGCCCGCGAGATGCAGTTGTCACATATGTATGTATTTTTGTGATGTGCATCCAGACGTTTTTTGGACCTCATGGATATTGTGTTTTTCTTTCATTTTGTTGCATATGTTTCAACGCAAATGCGGCGTATCGACTGATTTCGAGAAGTTTTCCGCAAATAGAGGAACTTCTGCGAAAACCGTGCGAATTTAATGAATTTGTCACGAACGGGATTGAAACTGCCCTTGGACATGAACAAATCAAAAAGTTCCTTGTTAATCTTCGTCCAACAAATCGCAAGCACAGCGCGGCACAAAAACAGGCAGCGACCTGAATGCGATTAACAGCAAGCAGAACATCAGTGGATTGGACATCTGGAATGAAGCATCTGATTTCTCCCTGGATCGCGGCAGTGGCATTGGCCCCCGCATTCGCCCACAGTGGCGGCAATCAACAGACCGTCGAACTGAGCGGCGGCGCCGCGAACGTGGCCGCCACGGGCGGCACCGCGGTGATGAATATCTCGTCCACCCAGGGCGCCCAGGTCATCAGCGGCAATTCGCAGCAGGTGGTGGTGCGTGGCACCGTGCTCAACGCTGCCACCTTCGGCGCCCACAGCGAATTGAATATCGCCTCCCGCACAGGGCCCGGCGCCGGCTCGGGCAGCCAGGTCATATCGGTCCAGGGCCCTGTCGTCAACCAGGCCACTGGCAAAGGCGTGAAAAGTGTCGTGAATATTGGCGGGAGGTAATCCCGCCAAAAATCTCCGGTCGGTTATTGAAAATCAACCGGATTTCCCCGTGGTAGCCATTATCGATTTGGCGCCTTTCTTTTATCGTTATCAATGGAGTTCATTATGCAAAAGACTTTCGCACTGGCTATTTCCGCTCTGGTACTCGTCGCTGGCGCTGCCCACGCAGAAGTGAAAATCGGCGGCAATAACAACCAGAAGGTGACCGTGCAAAACGGCGCCGTGGCCAACATGGCCTTCGGTGCTTCCACTGCCAAGCAGAACCTGGCTTCCAACAAGGGCAACGTCAAGATCGGCGGCAACAACAACCAGGAAGTCTCCGTGAAGAACGGCGCCGTCGCCAACATGGCCTTCGGTGCTTCCAAGGCCGAACAGAACCTCGCCTCCAACGACGGCAAGTAATTCAGTGGCGCGTTCTGCGCCCTGACCTTCAAGACAGAAGAACAAGGCGTGCAGTAGCGCTGCTGCGCGCCCTGGAAGTACCTGTCCAAAACCTTTTGCGGATCCATCCGGCAGAAGGCTTTGAACAGGTTCTAAAGAGGAGAAGCACCCATGAAAACCCACCGTCTCGCCGCGCTGTGCCTGGCCGGCGCCTGCGCCGCTGCCGCGTCTTCGTCCGTTCTGGCCCAGACGCCCGTCCAGAAGCCACCGGCCGGGCGCAGCGGGCTCGACCCCGCCTCGCGCACCAAGGTCACCAATGTGCTCTCGCGCACCCGCATCGACGCCGAGGACACCCTGGCCACGGTGGACCGCAAGCTCGTCACCGGCCCCAGCGGCAGCAGCTGCGCCACCAACATCGGCGCGCCCAAGGTGCCCGAGGGCGACAGCGGCATCGGCAACCGCTTCGGCACTGCCAACAACGACCAGGTCATCGTGGTGCAGGGCCCCGTGATCAATCTCTGCAAATAACCCCACCACCATCGGTTTCCAGCATGAAGAACAACAACAGCACCCACCACCCGCGCCGCCCGCGCCACCTTCTGGCCCTGTCGGGCCTGGCGCTACTGATGTCTGGCTGCGCCATACAGCCCAATGTGAGCGACCGCGTGAACATCATCGAGCAGGGCACCGTGGAGCAGGCCCCCCTGGTCACGCCGAGCAAATCGGGCTCCGTGCTGCGCGAAGGCCTGGCCTGCATGGACCGTATGCTGGCCGCCGAGAACACGCCCACCACGCTGATCGCCGTCAAATCCATCCCCGACCCCTCGGGCCTGTTCAGCACGGGCACCAAGGAGATGCTGATCACGGCCCTGTCGCGCATGTCGCGCACCAGCCAGGCCTTTCGCGTGGTGGACTACGAAGTGGACGCCCTGCGCCAAGACACGGTGCAGACCCTCACCAGCCTGCTGCTCAACAACAACCAGATGGAGCTGCGCAAGCCGCAGATCTACATCTCGGGCGCCATCAGCTTCGGCGACAAGACGGTGGTCTCCAAGCGCCAGAGCCTGGGGATTTCCACCGCCGCTACCGACACCGGCTACAGCTGGGACGTGCTGGGCAGCGCAGTCGGGCTGGACCTGCACCTGGGGGACATGAACACCCGCACGCTGTACTCGGGCATCGAATCGGCCAACGAGCTCATCGTGGCCACCGGCGGCAAGGCGGTGGAGATCGGCGCCAAGGCCACGGGCCTGCCCAGGCACATCTACCGCGTGGGTGTGCAGTACGAAGTGGCCGCCGACAACAACCAGGGCGCCGGTGCTGCCATCCGCCTGCTGGTGGACCTGGCCGCCATCGAGCTGGTGGGCAAGTGGGCCAAGGTGCCGTACTGGGACTGCATCGACTACGAACAGAACCACCCCGAGTTCCTGCGCCAGATGCGCGCCTGGTTCGACGAGGCCAGCGTGGCCGAGCGCTGGACCCTGGCGCAGCGCGTGCTGCAGACCCACGGCATCTGGAACGGCACGGCCGACGGCACGGATTCGCCCGCCTTCCGCAAGGCCGTGACCCAGTACCAGGCTTCGCAGGACCTGACCCCCGTGGGCGTGGTCAACTTCGAGACCTACACCCGGCTGATGCGCAGCTTCGTGGGCATGTCGGCCGAAGGCAAGCTGCGCAAGCCCGAGTACGCGGACGACAAGCTGGTGGCGCGCCCCAGCGGCCTGCCGGCCAACGAGCCCGACCCGCGCAGCATTGCGCTGAGCATGGTGGGCCGCAAGGACCGCGACCTCAAGGTAGGCGAATCCATCGTGGTGCGGGTGGTGCCGCCGCGCACCGGCTACCTGTACTGCTACTACCAGGACGCGGGCGGCTCCATCAGCCAAGTCTACCCCAACCCGATGCAGCCATCGGCCACCGTGCAGGGCCGCACCAGCGTGCTGATCCCCGACATCAGCAAGCCCAACTCCTTCTTGATCGAGACGGCACGCGGCGGCACCGAGAACATGTTCTGCGCCATGACGGCCCAGCCGCTCAAGGGCCAGATCCCTGCCGCCCTGACCAGCGCCAACCTGGAGCCGATCAAGAGCGTGACCAGCCTGGCCCAGGTGCAGGGCGCCTTCGAGCAGGCCGGCGTCGGCGTGATGAGCACCTCGCTCGACTGGAACGTGCAGGCCCCGGCCGCAGAGCCCATCCGCGGCAACACCCCCAACCGGCCCCGCAAATGAAAACCGCCCCACTGCAACCCCAGGGCGCGCCCGCCGACCGGGCACGCAGGACGGCCCTGCGCTGGTCCCTGGCCGCCTGCTGCGTGGCCGCCGCTGGCGCCGTGCATGCGGTGATCCAGCTGCCCTCGCAGCCCGCCGCAGCCCCCCAGGGCGGCGCAAGCCGCACGCCCCAAACCCCCGGCGGCTCCCTGCGTCTGCCCTCGGCCAACACCGAGCAGGTGCTCAACAGCCTGATCGAGGCAGCCAACGCCGGCGATGCCGACGCCATGGTGCAGGTCGGCATGTATTACCACACCAACCCCGGCCTGCCCCAGGCCGCAGCCACCGCGCGCCGCTGGTGGAGCCGCGCCGCCGATGCCGGCGACGTGCGCGGCATGGCCGGCTATGGCTACCTGCTGGGCGTGGACAATGCCGGCGGCCAGCGCGACCTGTCGGTGGCCCGCGAATGGCTGCAGAAGGCCCGCGCGGCCGGCCTGGTGCGCGCCACCTATGTCGAATCGCTGCTCGAAGGCCAGATCACCGGCCCGCGCAAGCTGCGCGACGCGCGCCGCCTGCTGGAGCAGGCCGCCCAGGACGGCGACCCGCTGGCCATGAACGACCTGGCCGTGGCCTGGGAACTCGACGGCAGTGTCGAGCGGGCGCGCGAGATGTATGTGCTGTCGGCGGCACAGGGGTACAACCCGGCCCGCGCCAACTACCTGCGCCTGGAGCGCCAGAACCGCTCCAGCGAATCGTCCACCCTGGCCCGGCTGCGCACCCTGTCGGACGACGGCAACGCCGATGCCACCTTGCAACTGGCGCAGCTGTACCACCAGGGCAAGGGCGGCGTGCAGCGTGATTTCGCCCAGGCCATCCAGCTGTACCGGCGCGCAGCCGACGGCGGATCGCGCAGCGCACGCGAATTCCTGGCGCTGATCTTCAGCCGCTCGTCGCGCGACAACTCGGCACGCGGCGTGGACGCCGCCTGGATGGAAGAGCTGGCTGCGCGCATCAGCGCCAAGACCGATGGCACGGGCGGCAAGGACGGCCGGGACCTGATGTCCGATCGCCCCCGGCGCAGCGAAGACCCGCTGTGGAATCTCACCAGCTTACGTTGGACACCGCCTGTTACCGACGCCAGCGCCACACCCCCTTAAAGTCCAGCCCGCGCTCCTGGGTAGGAGCGGGCCTGGACACCGGCCCATCGAACAACCGACGGAAGGAAACCGACACATGACGAACAACACCTTTGCCAACGCACTGGTCGGCCTGGCCGCCCTGGCCGCCTGCGTGCCCATGGCCCACGCACAGCGCAACCTGGCCTCCAATGGCTCTGGTACGGTGATCGCCGGCGACAACAACGCCTCGGTGGTGGTCAACGGCCAGCAGATCATCACCGCCACGGACGGCAATGCCCGCGTGGAAACCACCATCGGCGGCGGCAGCGGCCGCGTGGTGGTGCAGGGCGCGACGACCACGGTGACCAACTCCGCCAATGCCAGGCCCGCCACGGGCGCCAAAGGCGGCAAGAACGGGGACTATGTGAACAGCGACCTCTCGGGCCGCAACTTCGCGGGCGCACAACTGGCCGGCCGCAAGTTCACCAACGTGGACCTGTCGCGCGCCAACCTCTCGGGCGCCGACCTGCGCGGGGCCGAGTTCGTCAACGTCAGCATGGAGCAGGCCGACCTGCGTGGCGCCAACCTCACGGGCGCCAAAATGGTCAATGTGGACCTGGATGCGGCGCAGCTCGAAGGCGCCACCTGGACCGACGGCCGCCGCTGCCGCGCCGCCTGCTGAGCCCCCCGAGCACAAAAAACGGCCCGAGGGGCCGTTTTCGCTGGATACGCCGGGACTCAGCGGCTGCTGGGGAAGGCGAACACCGCGCCTTCGCGCACGCCGGCCGAGGGCCAGCGCTGCGTGATGGTCTTGCGCTTGGTGTAAAAGCGCACGGCGTCAGGCCCGTAGGCGTGCAGGTCGCCGAACAGGCTGCGCTTCCAGCCGCCGAACGAATGGTAGGCCACGGGCACGGGCAGGGGCACGTTCACGCCCACCATGCCGACCTGGATGTGGTCGGTGAAGTAGCGCGCGGCCTCGCCGTCGCGCGTGAAGATGCAGGTGCCGTTGCCGTACTCATGGTCGTCGATGAGCTTCATGGCTTCCTGCAGCGTCTTCACGCGCACCACGCCGAGCACGGGGCCGAAGATCTCTTCCTGGTAGATCTTCATGCCGGGCTTGACGTTGTCGAACAGGCAGGCCCCCAGGAAGTAGCCCTCCTCGTGGCCGGGCACCGTCACGCCACGACCGTCCACCACCAGCGTGGCGCCCTCGGCCACGCCGCTGTCCACATAGGCCTTGACCTTCTCGAAGTGGGGCCGGGTCACCAGCGGGCCCATGTCGTTGCCGTTGTCGGTGCCGGGGCCGACCTTCATCTTGGCGATTTCGACCTTGAGGCCGGCCACCACGGCATCACCGGCCTCGTCACCCACGGCCACCACCAGCGGGATGGCCATGCAGCGCTCGCCGCAGCTGCCATAGGCCGCGCCCATGAGGGCGCTCACGGCATTGCCGATGTCGGCGTCGGGCATCACGATGGCGTGGTTCTTGGCGCCGCCCAGGGCCTGCACGCGCTTTCCGTTCTTGCAGCCTTCGGCGTAGATGTACTCGGCGATGGGGGTGGAACCGACGAAGCTCACGGCCTTGACGCGCGCGTCCTGCAGCAGCGTGTCCACGGCCAGCTTGTCACCGTTGACGACGTTGAGCACGCCAGGCGGCAGGCCGGCTTCCAGCGCCAGCTGGGCGATGAACAGCGTGCTGCTCGGGTCGCGCTCGGAGGGCTTGAGCACGAAGGTGTTGCCGCAGGCCACGGCCATAGGCCACATCCACAGCGGCACCATGGCCGGGAAGTTGAAGGGCGTGATGCCCGCCGCCACGCCCAGCGCCTGGAACTCGCTCCACGAGTCGATGCCGGGGCCGACGTTGCGGCTGTGTTCGCCCTTGAGCAGCTCGGGTGCGTAGCTGGCGTACTCCACGTTCTCGATGCCGCGCTGCAGCTCGCCGTGCGCATCGCTGAGCACCTTGCCGTGCTCGGCCGTGATCATCGCGGCGATCTTGTCGGCGTTTTCTTCGAGCAGTACCTTGAGCTTGCCCATGACGCGGGCACGCTTGAGCGGCGGCGTGTTGCGCCAGGCCGGGAAGGCCGCCTCGGCCGAGGCGATGGCGCGCTCCACCGTGGCCTTGCTGGCCAGGGCGACGTTGGAGGTGGACTGGCCCGTGGCCGGGTTGAAGACCGGCTGCGTGCGCTCCGTGTCGGCAACGATCTGGCCGTCGATCAGGTGGCCGATGGTGGTGGTAACGTTCTTGTCGTGGTTCATGGCAACAATATTGGAATGGAAAATGGCGGGCTCAAGCGGTCTCTGCCAGGGCATCGCCCAGGGCGTTGACCAGGCGGTCTATCTCGGCCTTCTCGCTGATGAAGGGGGGTGCCAGCTGGATGGTGTCGCCACCGTAGCGCACGTAAAAGCCCTTCTTCCAGCAGTTCATTGCAATCTCGTAGGGGCGGCGGGCCGGCTCGCCGGGCAGCGGGGCGATGGTGATGCCCGCGGCCAGGCCGTAGTTGCGGATGTCGAGCACGTGCTTGCTGCCCTTGAGGCTGTGCACGGCCTGCTCGAAATGCGGGCTCAGCGCGTTCACGCGGCCGATGGCGTCTTCGCTCTGCAGCAGGTCCAGCGCGGCGATGCCGGCGGCGCAGGCCACAGGGTGGGCCGAGTAGGTGTAGCCGTGCGGAAACTCCAGCATGTACTCGGGGCCACCCGCGGCCATGAAGGTGTCGTAGATGTCCTTGCTGGCGACCACGCCGCCCAGGGGCTGCGCGCCGTTGGTGACCTGCTTGGCGAAGTTCAGGATGTCGGGCGTCACGCCGAAGGCCTCGGCGCCGGTCCAGGCACCCGAGCGGCCAAAGGCGGTGATCACTTCGTCAAAAATCAGCAGGATGTTGTTCTGCGTGCAGATCTCGCGCAAGCGCTGCAGGTAGCCCACGGGCGGGATCACCACGCCGGCCGAGCCCGAGAAGGGCTCGACGATCACGGCCGCGATGTTCGAGGCGTCGTGCAGCGCGATCACGTCCAGCAGGCGGTCGGCCAGTTCCTTGCCAGTGGGCGGCATGCCCTTGTGGAAGGAGCCGGCGACCGGCTGGGTGTGGGGCAGGTGGTCGGCTTCGACGCCCTGGCCGAAGAGCTTGCGGTTGGCCGCGATGCCGCCCACCGAGATGCCGCCGAAGTTCACGCCGTGGTAGCCCTTTTCGCGGCCGATCAGCCGCGTCTTGCTGGCCTGGCCCTTGGCGCGCCAGTAAGCGCGCGCCATCTTCAGCGAAGTGTCAGCCGCTTCCGAGCCCGAGCCGGTGAAAAACACGTAATCGAGGCCGTCGGGCGTGATGGCCTTGATGCGGTTGGCCAGCTCGAACGAGAGCGGGTGGCCGAACTGGAAGGCCGGCGCGTAGTCGAGCTTCATGGCCTGCTTGCCAATGGCATCGGCGATCTCGCGGCGCCCATGGCCCAGGCCCGTGCACCACAGGCCCGACAGGCCGTCGAAGATCTTGCGGCCGTCCGAATCGGTGTAGTAGGCGCCGCTGCCTTCCACGATCATGCGCGGAGCCGCCTTGAACTGGCGGTTGGCGGTGTACGGCATCCAGTGCGCGTCGAGCCAGGCGGCGTCCAGGCGGTCGCCGCCAGCGTCGGAAGCGGGTTTTTCGATGTTGACGAAGCTCATGGGAATCTCCAGTGCAAAAAACGGCCGCCAAAGCGGGAGCAGGCCGGGCAAAAAAGCAGGTCTCGGTGCGGATTGTTGTCCCCGGTGTTAATCTCTCAAAGAGAGCGATATCAATGTTTACTTGCGGATTTATGCAAGTAAAGAGCCAGAACGATGACCACCACCAAAAACCGCGCCGTGCTCGGCCAGCTCAGCGACATGGACCTGCGCCTGTTGCAGGTGTTCAAGGCCGTGGCCGAGTGCGGGGGCATGTCGGCAGCCGAGCTGGAACTGAACATCGGCACCAGCACCGTGAGCCGCCACGTCAAGGACCTGGAGACCCGGCTGGGCCTGACTCTGTGCCGGCGCGGACGCGCCGGTTTCGCCCTCACCCCCGAGGGCCAGCGCGTCTACGACGAGACGCTGCGCCTGCTGGCCTCGGTGCAGGGCTTTCGCAACGCGGTGGACGACATCCATGCGCGCATGGGCGGGCAGCTCGCGGTGGCCGTGTTCGACAAGACGGCCACCAACCCGGCCGCCCGCATCGGCCAGGCCATCGCCGCCTTTGCCGGGCAGGCGCCCGACGTGCACCTGCAGATGCACGTGGGCACCATCAACGCCATCGAGCGCGGGGTGATCGACGGCACCTACCAGGTCGGCATCATCCCGGCGCACCGCGCCTCGCAAAGCCTGCTGTACACCGACCTGTTCACCGAGACCATGCTGCTGTACTGCGGCGTCGGCCACCCGCTGTTCGGCACCAGCGATGCCTCGCTCGACTGGGAGGCACTGCGCAACCAGCCCTTCGCCGGCCTGGGCTACCACTCGCCCAACATGGAGTTGAGCCACCAGGCGCGCCTGTCGCGCACCGCCACGGGCTTCGACCAGGAGTCGATCGCCACGCTGATCCTTTCGGGCCGCTACCTGGGTTTTCTGCCCGACCACTATGCCGAGGTCTATGAGCGGCGCGGCCTGATGCAGGCCGTGCAGCCCGCGCTGCTGCGCTACAGCTGCCAGTTCGTGGGCCTGCTGCGCCGCTCCCCCGAGCCTTCGCGCGCGGCGCAGGCCTTCCAGCAATGCCTGGCACAGGCCCACGGTGTGGGCTGACTGCTGGCTTTCCAAGGCTCCGCCATCAAACCACTTGCTGCCGGCGGAACTCCGCCGGGGTGCAGCCCGTTTCGCGCCGGAAGAACTTGCTGAAATTGGTTGCCTCGCCGAAGCCCAGGCGCTCGGCGATGCGTGCCACGGGCACGCCGGTGTGCAACAGCAGGCGCTTGGCTTCCAGGCAGATGCGCGCGGCGATGAAGGCCTTGGCGCTGGTGCCGGCCGCAGCGCTGGTGGCGCGCGCCAGGCTCTTTTCCGTGCACCCCAGCGGGCCGGCGTAGTCCGCCACCTGGTGCCATTCGGCGAACCGCTGCTCCAGCAATTGCCGAAAACGCTCGAAACGCCGCATGGCGCGGTGGTTCGCAGGCTCCCGGTGGTCACCACGCTGGCTGCGCTGGTGGTGGGCGATGGCCAGCCGCGTGAGCAGGGCATAGAGCTGGTAGCGCAGCAGCGCATGCAGGTCCTGCGCAGGCGCATCGGCCGCCGCGTCCGTGCGCATCTGCGCGATGGCATCCGCCACCGTGCGGGCCTCCCCGTCGGCCAGGGCCAGGTGCACGGGAAACCGCTCCAGCCCGACCACCAGGCGCAGGTCGCTGGCCGGCGCAGAACCGGCCGCAAGCAGGAATTCCGGGCGCAGCAGCATGACCCACCCCTCCCAATCCTCTGCCAGCCCGAAGTTGTGGGCCTGCCCGGGCCGGATGGCCAGCAGCGATCCGGGTGCGCAGGGCACGGGTTCGAAATCGACCACTTGCGTGCAGCTTCCCCGGGTGACCAGCACCAGCATGTGGAAGGCATAACGGTGGGTGCGGTGGACCTCGCCCTCGGGGCCGCGCTGGCGCAGATCGGACATCGGGAAGACCTCCAGGTCCAGCCCGTAGGCCCCGGGCGGCCGGTAGTCGAACCGTTCGATGTCGGCGTTCCATGCCTGCTTCGGGGCCATACGTTCCTTGGTTGTGTGCTCACTGCATTTTGTCCGATAAGTATCTTTCTATGGCTTGGAGCTATCGTGCTTTCTCGCACCAAGAGTCCAATAATTACCCCATCTTCAACACCTGCAGAGAGCGCCCATGTCCGCCATCGACATCGCCAAGAACTACATCCGAGCCGCCCAGACGGGCGATCAGGCCCTGCTGGCCAGTACCGTGTCGCCCACCGTGGTCTGGCACCAGCCCGGCGCCAACCGGTTTTCCGGCACCCACCAGGGCCTGGCCGCCGTGGGGGCGATGATCGGCAAGATGATGGAAGTCTCCCAAGGGACGTTTGCCATCACGGAGGCCCGGCACTACATGCAAAACGGGGACTGGGTTGCCGTCACCATCACCTTCCGGGGCGAGCGTGCAGGCGCAAGCCTGGACCAGACCGGTGTGGACTTGCTGCGCATCGCGGATGGCAAGATTGCCGAGGTCTTTCTTTTCTCCAGCGACCCGGCGCAGGAGGACCGCTTCTGGGGCCAGTGACCATTCCGGCAGGATGGGTGGTCTCGCGTGAAATCCGCCAGCGCGGGATAATCCGGCCATCCTTCGCCACCGCGAGCACTCCACCATGGCCTCCATTTCCTCGATCGGCTCTTCCGGCATGCAGGCCGCCCAGTTGCGGCTCGATGCCTCGGCCAACAACGTGGCCAACATGAATACGCCTCGCTACAAAAGCGAGGTGGTGGACCAGCAAGCCGCCCCGGGCGGTGCCGGCGTGACCGGATCCGTGCGCCGCAGCCAGGAAGAGGGCGTGGCGCTGGAGAAGGAAGCCGTGGAGCAGATCTCGGCCACCTACGCCTTCAAGGCCAACCTGCAGGTGGTGAAGACCCAGGACCAGATGATGGGCTCGCTGCTCGACGTGAAGGCTTAATCACCCCCTGAGTCGCTTCGCGCCTTCACCCCTCTCTCGACCCGCTGCGCGAGTCGGGAGGGGGACGCCCCCAGCGCGGCGGGGCGGCCCTTGCGCGGGGGCACTGGCTTGGGCCGCGCCGGTTTCATGCGCGGCGTCCCGGATAGCAGAAATGAAAAAGGCGGCCTCGAAGGCCGCCTTTGTTTTTCCGCTGCGCGGAAGGTCCTCAGCGCAATTCACCGTACTGCGTGCTGCTCAGGTCCGGGCCGCGCTCTTCAGCGCCAGGCATTTCCGTGTCCTCGAAGCCCGTCGCATTGGGCGGCCGGGGGCGGATGGGGCCCGAACGCACCGGGGCGCCGCCGGGGCGTGCCGGAACGACGGGCGCAGGGTTGGTACCAGCGGCATCGGCCAGGGCGCGCTTGAAGGCGGCCACTTCGTCGGCCTCGATGGGCTCGAAGCGCGGCACGGGGCGCGTGGCTTCGTAGTCCACCGGCGCGGGGGGGCGCGGTGCGATCGTTCCCGTCAGCGGGGCCGGGGCTGTTGCCACGGGGGCTGCGGGCCGCAAGGGCGCCGGGCGCGAGAGGGGAGCTGCAGGCGTGGCGGTCAGCGGGGCGGGGGCCGATACCGGCGGCAGCGGGCGCCGCACGGCAGCAGCAGGGGCCTGCTGCGTACCCAGAGGCAGGGCCGCACCCAGCGGGGCAATGCCCTTTTGTGGAATGCCCACCGCCACATGGTCATTGATGCGCCAGTACACGGCGGTCACCAGGATGTCGTAGCGCGTCTTGGCGGTCTGGGCGATCAGCGCCTCGATCTCGGACAGGCGCACGGTCTCGCCGCCGTACTCGCGCGCCAGGTCCATCATCACCAGGAACTGGCGGCCGCGCTGGTCCAGCGAAAGCACCTTGAACTTGTAGCTGGCCGAAAGCACGCCGGCACGCACCATGGCATCGCGCACCACCGTGTACAGCAGCTCGCGCCGCTCCATGCGCTCGTTCTTGCGGTTGGCGGCATGCTCGGGCGGCAAGGGGTCGAGCATGGGCTTGCCCTGGCGGCCTGCGGCCAAAGGCACAGTGGCGTCGGCGTTGAGCAGACCCGAAGTCTCCGATGCCGCATTGGGCCGGGGCTTGGTCGGTGCCGGTTTGCGGCTGAACCAGCTGAACAGTGACATGGCTTGCTTTCCTCGGGGTGCGCCTGCAGTGGGTTGTGCGATTCGAGTGTACCGCGAGCCCTGCGCCCCCAACGATGCCACCGGTCCCGAAAGGGCTGCCGGCCGACAGGGGTGTCAGGTCGCCGCAACGCGACGGCGGCGATTGCCCAGGCGCTTGGCCAGTACCGACCCTGCCGCCATGGCCAGGCCCAACGCAATCGCAGGCTGCCGGTTGGTCAGCTCGGTGAAGCGGATGGCCGTCAGGCTCCAAAGCTTGCACGGCCCGCTGGCCTGCACCGTGGCGCTGCGGGCCCGGTGCGAAAAGAAGGCGCCTTCGCCCAGCACCGAACCGGGGCCCACGATGGCCAGGCGCAGGCGCTCTTTTTCGTCCTGGAAGTGCACGCTCAGGCTGCCGCTCTCCACGAAGTACAGGGTGCGGTCGGTCGTGCCCTGGGTGAACAGCACGTGGCCCATGGGGATGATGCAGGGCAGCAGGTAAGAGGCGACGACATCCCACTGCGCGGGCGTCAGCGGGTTGGTCATGCTGTCGTCTGCGCTGGCCTGGGCGATGGCATCGATCAGGCACTGCAGATCGGCTTTGGTGGCAGCGGGGGAAAGGACATTCATGGTCACCTTAAAGTAACCTTGTTACAGGTTGCGCACAAGCGCTGTTTACGTCCGTTTACAACAAAAGAAGGTGCCCCGCACACCGCACCCCGCTACTTGCCGATGCAAAAGCTCGAAAAAATCACGCCCAGCAGGTCATCGGACGTGAACTCGCCGGTAATGGCGCCCAGTGCGTTCTGGGCCAGACGCAGTTCCTCGGCCAGGATGTCCAGCGCGGGGGCTTTCGCCTGTAACTGCGCATGCGCTTCGTCCAGGTGGGCGGCCACTGCCTGCAGCGCCTGCACGTGGCGGGCGCGGGCAATGTACACGCCCTCGGGTGCCGACTGCCAGCCCGCCACTTCCAGCAGCGTGCGGCGCAATTCTTCCAGGCCCGCTCCCGTGCGCGCCGACAGCCGTACCGAGCGGCCCTCGCCCTGCAGCCGGGCCACCGTGGCCGCGTCCACGCAGTCGGTCTTGTTCCACACGTCGATCACCGGCACCGAAGCGGGCAGCCGCCCGGCCATGTCCCTGGCAATCGCCGCATCGCTGGCCGCGTAGTCCGCCGTGTCGGCGCGCGACAGGTCGTGCAGGAACAGCACCGCATCGGCCCCGGCGATCTCGTCCCAGGCGCGGGCGATGCCGATGCGCTCCACCTCGTCCTCGCTGTCGCGCAGGCCGGCGGTGTCGATCACGTGCAGCGGCACCCCCTCGATCTGGATGGTCTGCTGGACCTTGTCACGCGTGGTGCCGGCAATCGGGGTGACGATGGCCAGCTCCGCCCCCGCCAGCGCGTTGAGCAGCGAGCTCTTGCCCGCATTAGGCTGGCCGGCGATCACCACCTTGATGCCCTCGCGCAGCAGCGCGCCCTGCTGCGCGCGCTGGCGCACGCGGGCCAGGGTCTGCTGCAGGCGGTCGAGCTGGCCCTGGGCGTCGGCCTGTTTCAAGAAGTCGATGTCCTCTTCCGGAAAATCCAGCGTCGCCTCCACCAGCATGCGCAGGTGAATCAGCGCGTCGCGCAGCGCGTGGATCTCGTTCGAGAAGGCGCCCGTGAGCGAGCGGCTCGCACTGCGCGCCGCGGCCGAGGTCGAGGCGTCGATCAAATCGGCAATCGCCTCGGCCTGGGCCAGGTCGATCTTGTCGTTGAGAAAGGCACGCTCGGTGAACTCCCCGGGCTCGGCCACGCGCAGCCCGGCCAGCACGGCAGCGCCCCCCTCGGCCTGCACCGCAGCCGCCGCCTCCAGGCAGCGCGCCACCAGCAGCTGCAGCACCACCGGGCCGCCATGGGCCTGCAGCTCCAGCACGTCTTCGCCGGTATAGGAATGCGGCGCGGGGAAGTACAGCGCCAGCCCCTGGTCGATGGCCTGGCCGTCGGCATCGCGAAACGGCAGGTAGTGCGCCTCGCGCGGGCGCAGGTCGCGTCCGCACAGGGCCTGCACCAGCGGGGCGACGCCCTTGCCGGACACGCGCACGATGCCCACGGCGCCGCGCCCCGGGGCAGTGGCGATGGCAACGATGGGGTCGGCGTGGCGGGCAAGCATGGGGGTGACTTTAGCGGTAGGGATTGAAAAAGGCCGCTTGCGCGGCCTTTCGGGTTGCTCAGCGATCAGGCAGTGGTGATCACTTGAACTTGGGCAGGTTGAACTGCGGTGGCACGCCCATGCGGGTGTTGATGAGCCACTGCTGCGCGATGGACAGAATGTTGTTCGTCAGCCAGTACAGCACCAGGCCGGCCGGGAAGAAGAAGAACATCACGCTGAAGATCAGCGGCATGAACCACATCATCTTGGCCTGCAGCGGATCGGGTGGCGCGGGGTTCAGGGCCGTCTGCAGCAGTGAGCTGGCCGTCATCAGCAGGGGCAGGATGAAGAACGGGTCCGGTGCCGAGAGGTCGCGGATCCAGAGAATCCACGGTGCATTGCGCATTTCCACGCTCGACAGCAGCACCCAGTACAGCGCGATGAACACGGGGATCTGGATCATGATGGGGAAGCAACCGCCCATGGGGTTGACCTTCTCCTCGCGGTAGATGCGCATCATCTCCTGCTGCATCTGCTGCGGCTTGTCCTTCAGGCGCTCGCGCATCTCCATGATCTTGGGGTTGATCGACTTCATCTTGGCCATGCTCGAATAGGCCTTGGCGTTGAGCCAGTAGAAGGCGATCTTCAGCAGCAGCACCAGCGCCACGATGGCCCAGCCCCAGTTGCCCAGGATCTTGTGCAGCTGGTCCAGCAGCCAGTACAGCGGCTTCGACAGAATGGTCAGCCAGCCATAGTCCTTGACCAGTTCCAGGCCGGGGCTCAGGGTTTCCAGCGTCTTCTCGACCTGGGGGCCGGCGAACAGGCGTGCGTCCAGCGTCTTGCTGGCACCGGGGGCAATGGCGCCCATCTGGGTGATCATGCCCACCGAGTACAGGTTGGTGTCCACCTTGCGCATGAACAGGTTGCGCTGCACCCCGTCGGCCAGCAGCCAGGCGGTGGCGAAGTAATGCTGCACCATGGCGGCGTAGCCGTTGGTCGCATCCTTCTGGATGTCGACCTTGCCGGCCTCGATGTCCTTGAACTCGACCTTCTGGTACTTCTTGGCCTCGGTGTAGACCGCAGGGCCGGTGAAGGTGGAGTAGAACGACGACTCGCCTGGCGGCTTGTTGCCGTCGCGCACCAGCTGCAGGTACAGCTCGGGCGACACGGGGGCCGTGCCGGTGTTCACCACTTCATGCTTCACGGCGATGTCGTAGGCGCCGCGCTTCACCGTCCAGGTCTTGACCAGCTTCACGCCGCCCTGCTCGGGCGACTCGAAGCGGATGGTCAGTTCGTCCTGCCCGTCCGTCAGCTCGCGCGGGCCGGGCACGGCCGTCATCAGCGTCTTGTGCGTGGGGAAGTTGCCGCCGATCAGGCCGGTCTGCGCCACGTACACGCGGTTTGCGCTTTCGTCGAGCAGCAGGAAGTTCTTGCCGCTCTTGTCGCCGATGTCGGCGTGCTTGAGCAGCTCGGCGTGCGTCAGCGAGCCGCCCTCGCTGTCGAAGGTCAGGCGGTAGACGTCGGTCGTCACCTGCACGCGCTCACGGGCAGCGGGTGCTGCCGAAGGAGCGGGCTGGCCGGGCACGGCCGATGCGCCCTGGGCCGATGCGGTGGCGGGCGCCGACGCATTGGTGGTGGCAGGCACGCTCGCAGCGCCTGCCGAAGCGGCAGAGGCGGTGCCCGCAGGTGCAGGCGCGACCACGGGGGCTGCGGTGGGGAAGAAGGTGGCCTTGTTGCCGTTGTGCAACTGCCACTTGTCCCACAGCAGAACCATGGAAAAGCCAAAAATCACCCACAGTATGGTGCGGCGAATGTCGTTCATGAAGACTTCTTTGGTGAAGATGATGTGGAAGGTTGAAGCCGCGAGAACAACCGCATGCTGCGCGGCAATTCCTGCGGGACCGGGTCATGGCCCCCGTCACACCAGGGGTGGCAGCGTACCAGCCTGCGCACCGTGAGATAACTGCCGGCCGCTGCGCCATACTGCTCCAGCGCCTGCAGCGAGTAGACAGAGCAGGTCGGCTCGAAGCGGCAGGCCGAGCCCAGCCAGGGGCTCAGAAACAGGCGGTAGCCTTTGACCACCCAGATGAGCAGCGCACGCATCATGGCGCAGTCACCGACACCCGTGGCGCGCTGGGGCTTTTGTCGGTTCTGCTACCGCCGCTGGCTTTGCCGGCCTCGCCACCGATGCCCTGGCCCTTGTTCTGGCCAGGGCCCGAACGCTTGGCGGCGTAGCCGAACAACTGCAGCAACTCGGCCCGCACCGCCTCTTTGAGCTGGTCGGACGTGGCGCTGATGAACTGCTTGCGGTCGAACGTGCTGCGCAGGCGCACCACGTGCGCGGCCTGGGGCAGGCGCTCCTCGAAGGTGGCGCCCACGGTGTAGATCTGCCGCTTGATGGCGTTGCGCGTGACCGCGCGGCGCGCCCAGCGCTTGGGCACCATGGCGCCCAGCCACACGTCGGGAACGGCAAACAGGGCCTGCGGCGAAGCGCCGGGCCCTGAAGGGGGTTCCGTCTTTGCGGCTTTCGCTGCTGGCGCATCGGTAACCGGAGTCACCGATGCCGCCCTGGTATCGCCAGACGCAACAACGGCACCGCCAGTCGTGGCAGTGCCGTCGGCGCCCAACACCAGGCGGTGCAGCGCAAAATGGGCGGTACGGGAAACGGTGCCCCCCGCCATGGCGGCCTGGAACTGCGGACGGGTTTTCAGCCGTTGCATGCAAACGCCCCGTTTGGTACCTGACGGTGCAAACCGGGGTGCAGCGAAGTGCAGACCCAGACCTGGCCGGCCTTAGACGGCCAGGCGCTTGCGGCCCTTGGCGCGGCGTGCGTTGATAACGGCACGGCCACCGCGGGTCTTCATGCGAACGAGGAAGCCGTGGGTGCGCGCGCGGCGGGTCTTGGAGGGTTGGTAAGTACGTTTCATGGTGCTCTATTCCTTGAGGTTCAGTTCCGGACTGTTGCGCAGAAATAGCGGCACGCCGGGTCAAATCACCCTGAACACATTCAGGGAAACCCAAAATTATCGCAGGCTTCTGTGGTGCTGGCAATGCCCCTCTGCGGGAAGACCCTGTGGCGTGCCCGAATCAGGGGTTCAAAATGTACTTTCGGCCCGCCTCCCCAAGGCCCTGATCCCCTCTGTCAGGGGGCCTTTCCAAATTGTGGATAACTCCTTGACAAGCTACAATGCGAGGCCAAGCTCCGTTCCTCCTATCCACAACAAGAATCCGCCTATAAATGACCGAGGAACCCTCCAGCAGCTCCGCATCCAACCCCGGGGCTGACGCCGGCCAGGGCCTGTGGCAGGCCTGTATCGAACAACTGGCGCAAGACCTGCCCGAGCAGCAGTTCAACACCTGGATCAAGCCCCTGGTGGCCCAGGTGACCGAAGACTTCTCCAAGGTGACGCTGTTCGTCGCCAACCGCTTCAAGCTCGACTGGATCCGTGCGCAGTACGGCAAGCGCATCTCGCTGCTGCTCGAAGACCTGTACGGCCAGCCCGTTACGCTGGAGTTAGCGCTCGCTCAGCGTGAGGCCGTTACCCGCACTTATGTGCGGCCCAACGCAGCGGGCACGCAGACCCCTGTTTCCCACAATGACCAGCAGGGCCAGGGGCAGGGCAGCCATGGCAACAACAACAGCTCCGGCAACGGCAACAATAGCAACAGCGGCAGCAGCACCTCCGACGAATCGGCCGGTGCCTTCCGCAACCGCCTGAACGCCGGCCTGACGTTCGAAACCCTGGTGGAGGGCACGGCCAACCGCATGGCGCGCTCGGCCGCCATGCACGTGGCGGGCATGCCCGGCCACCTGTACAACCCGCTGTTCATCTACGGCGGCGTCGGCCTGGGCAAGACCCACCTGGTGCACGCTGTGGGCAACCGCCTGCTGGCCGACAAGCCCGACGCCAAAATTCTCTACATCCACGCCGAGCAGTTCGTGTCGGATGTGGTCAAGGCCTACCAGCGCCGCACCTTCGACGAATTCAAGGAACGCTACCACTCGCTGGACCTGCTGCTCATCGACGACGTGCAGTTCTTTGCCAACAAAGACCGCACGCAGGAAGAATTCTTCAACGCCTTCGAAGCCCTGCTGGCCAAGAAGAGCCACATCGTGATGACCAGCGACACCTACCCCAAGGGCCTGGCCAACATCCACGAGCGGCTGGTTTCGCGCTTCGACTCGGGCCTCACCGTGGCCATCGAGCCGCCCGAGCTCGAGATGCGCGTGGCCATTTTGATCAACAAGGCCCGCGTCGAAGGCACCGAGATGCCCGAGGAAGTCGCCTTCTTCGTGGCCAAGAACGTGCGCTCCAACGTGCGCGAGCTCGAAGGCGCGCTGCGCAAGATCCTGGCGTACTCCCGCTTCAACCAGAAAGAGATTTCCATCCAGCTGGCCCGCGAGGCGCTGCGCGACCTGCTCTCCATCCAGAACCGCCAGATCTCTGTGGAAAACATCCAGAAGACCGTTGCCGACTACTACAAGATCAAGGTGGCGGACATGTACAGCAAGAAGCGCCCTGCCAGCATTGCCCGCCCGCGCCAGATTGCCATGTACCTGGCCAAGGAGCTGACGCAAAAGAGCCTGCCCGAGATCGGCGAGCTGTTCGGCGGCCGCGACCACACCACCGTGCTGCACGCCGTGCGCAAGATTTCGGGCGAGCGCCAGCAGCTCACCGAGCTGAACCAGCAGTTGCACGTGCTGGAACAGACGCTCAAGGGCTGAACCACCGTGCGTACCCTCCTGGCCTTTGATGTAAGAACTTGTTCGGCGCCCCAGCGCCACAGCAAACACGTCCTTACAAGGCAAAATGGGGGGTTTATGGGCAGCAGGGGGGCACAACCCGTGCCGCTGCCCGCACCGTTCCAAAAAAGATCCACAAGCAAGGGGTTGATGACATGATCGTCCTGAAGGCAACACAAGACAAGGTACTCGCGGTTCTGCAATCGGTGGCTGGCATCGTGGAGCGTCGCCACACCTTGCCCATTTTGGCCAACGTGCTGATCCGCAAGACCGGCAACGCGCTGCAGCTGACGACCAGCGACCTCGAGATCCAGATCCGCACCACCGCAGAGCTGGGTGGCGACACGGGCGACTTCACCACCACCGTGGGTGCGCGCAAGCTCATCGACATCCTGCGCACCATGCCCAGCGACCAGACGGTGAGCCTCGAATCCGCCCAGTCCAAGCTGATCCTGAAGGGCGGCAAGAGCCGCTTCACCCTGCAAAGCCTGCCGGCCGAGGACTTCCCGCTGGTGCAGGAGTCGGCCGCCTTCGGCCCCGTGTTCGCCGTGCCGCAAAAAACCCTGAAGGACCTGCTGGGCCAGGTGTCGTTTGCCATGGCGGTGCAGGACATCCGCTACTACCTCAACGGCATTCTGTTCGTGGCCGAGGGCAAGCAGCTCTCCCTGGTGGCCACAGACGGCCACCGCCTGGCCTTTGCCAGCGCCACGCTCGATGTGGAAGTGCCCAAGCAGGAAGTCATCCTGCCGCGCAAGACCGTGATCGAGCTGCAGCGCCTGCTGTCCGACGCCGGCGGCGAGAACCAGCCCCACATCGAGATGCAGTTCGCCAACAACCAGGCCAAGTTCACCTTTGGCGGCATGGAGTTCGTGACCAAGCTGGTCGAGGGCAAGTTCCCTGACTACAACCGCGTCATCCCCAAGAACCACAAGAACAGCATCACCCTGGGCCGCGCCCCGCTGCTGGCCAGCCTGCAGCGCACGGCCATCATGACGAGCTCGACATCGACTACGGTGGCGACACCATCGAGATCGGCTTCAACGTGACCTACCTGATCGACGCCCTGGCCAACATGGGCCAGGACATGGTGAAGGTGGAGCTCTCGGACGGCAACAGCTCCGCGCTGCTGACCATCCCCGACAACGAAAGCTTCAAGTACGTGGTGATGCCGATGCGCATCTAGCCATGCGCCGTGCCCCCGCCTTGCGCGCCGGTCACTCCGCATGAGCTATTGATTTGATAGCTGCTCGCCCCCATATGATGGGGACCAGAGCCCTATTTGAACCTTTTTCGACAGACACATTGGAAGCCGACCCCGGCTTCCCCGGATCCCAAGGCCCACCATGACCGCTGACAACAACCTGCCCGAGCAAGAAGAACCTACCGGCACTGGTGAGCCCGTTCCGCACAAGATCGACACCAACCAGGCCGGCGCCAGCGAAAGCTATGGCGAAGGCTCCATCACCATCCTCGAAGGCCTGGAGGCCGTGCGCAAGCGCCCCGGCATGTACATCGGCGATACGTCCGACGGCACCGGCCTGCACCACCTGGTGTTCGAGGTGGTCGACAACTCCATCGACGAGGCCCTGGCCGGCCACTGCGACGACATCGTCGTCACCATCCACTCCGACAACTCCATCAGCGTGACCGACAACGGCCGCGGCATCCCCACCGGGGTGAAGATGGACGACAAACACGAGCCCAAGCGCAGCGCCGCCGAGATCGCGCTGACCGAGCTGCACGCCGGTGGCAAGTTCAACCAGAACAGCTACAAGGTATCGGGCGGCCTGCACGGCGTGGGCGTGAGCTGCGTGAACGCGCTGAGCATATGGCTGCGCCTGACCGTGCGCCGCGAAGGCAAGGTGCACCAGATCGAGTTTTCGCGCGGCTTTGTGCAAGACCGCCTGCTCGACAAGGTCGACGGCATCGAAGTGTCGCCCATGCGGGTGACGGGCGATACCGAAAAGCGCGGCACCGAAGTGCACTTTTTGCCCGACACCGAGATCTTCAAAGAGAACAACGACTACCACTACGAGATTTTGGCCAAGCGCTTGCGTGAGCTGTCCTTCCTGAACAACGGCGTGCGCATTCGCCTCAAGGACGAGCGCACCGGCAAGGAAGACGACTTCTCCGGCGCCGGTGGCGTGCGCGGCTTTGTCGAGTTCATCAACAAGGGCAAGACGGTACTGCACCCCAACTCTTTCTACGCCGCAGGCGAGCGCCCGGCCGAGACGTATGGCGGCATCCCCGGCACGCACATCGGCGTGGAAGTGGCCATGCAGTGGAACAGCGCCTACAGCGAGCAGGTGCTGTGCTTTACCAACAACATCCCCCAGCGTGACGGCGGAACTCATCTGACCGGCCTGCGCGCCGCGATGACCCGCGTCATCAACAAGTACATCGAAGAGCACGAGTTCGCCAAGAAGGCCAAGGTCGAAGTCACCGGCGATGACATGCGCGAAGGCCTGTGCTGCGTGCTGAGCGTGAAGGTGCCCGAGCCCAAGTTCAGCAGCCAGACCAAGGACAAGCTGGTGTCGAGCGAAGTGCGCGCCCCCGTGGAAGACATCGTGGGCAAGCTGCTCACCGACTACCTGCAGGAGCGCCCGGCCGACGCAAAGATCATCTGCGGCAAGATCGTGGAGGCCGCCCGCGCCCGCGAAGCCGCCCGCAAGGCCCGCGAAATGACCCGCCGCAAGGGCGTGCTCGACGGCATGGGCCTGCCCGGCAAACTGGCCGACTGCCAGGAAAAAGACCCCTCGCTGTGCGAAATCTACATCGTGGAGGGTGACTCCGCCGGTGGGTCTGCCAAGCAGGGGCGCGACCGCAAGTTCCAGGCGATCTTGCCGCTGCGCGGCAAGATTTTGAACGTAGAGAAGGCCCGCTACGAAAAGCTGCTGACCAGCAACGAAATTTTGACGCTGATCACCGCCCTGGGCACCGGCATCGGCAAGGCCGGCGGCACCACCGGTGGCGATGACTTCGACGTGGCCAAGCTGCGCTACCACCGCATCATCATCATGACCGACGCCGACGTTGACGGCGCCCACATCCGCACCCTGCTGCTCACCTTCTTCTACCGCCAGATGCCCGAGCTGGTCGAGCGCGGCCACATCTACATTGCCCAGCCACCGCTGTACAAGGTAAAGGCCGGCAAGGAAGAGCTGTACCTGAAGGACGCGCCCGCGCTCGACGGCTTCTTGCTGCGCATTGCGCTGAACCACGCCAGCGTGAGCACCGGCGGCGACAACCCGCAAACGCTGAGCGGCGACACCCTGACCGACCTGGCCACCAAGCACCAGGTGGCCGAGAGCGTGATTGCGCGCCTGAGCAACTTCATGGACCCCGAGGCCCTGCGCGCCATTGCCGACGGCGTGGCCCTGAACCTGGACGCTGCCGCCGAATCCGAAGCCAGCGCCGTGGCCCTGCAGGCCAAGCTGCGCGAGCTGAACACCACCGGCGCCCCGGCCGAAGTGGCCAGCGAGTTCGATGAACGCACCGACAAGCATGTGCTGCGCATCAGCCGCCGCCACCACGGCAACATCAAGAGCAGCGTGATCACGCAAGACTTCGTGCACGGCGCCGACTACGGTGCCCTGGCACTGGCCGCCAACACCTTCCGCGGCCTGCTGGGCGAGGGCGCCAAGGCCCTGCGCGGCGAAGGCGAAAAGCGCAAGGAAGAAAAAGTGGGCGACTTCCGCCAGGCCATGAAGTGGCTGATCAGCGAAGCCGAACGCAGCACCAGCCGCCAGCGCTACAAGGGCCTGGGCGAGATGAACCCCGAGCAGCTGTGGGAAACGACGATGGACCCCAACGTGCGCCGCCTGCTGCGCGTGCAGATCGACGACGCCATCGAGGCCGACCGCGTGTTCACCATGCTCATGGGCGACGAGGTGGAGCCGCGCCGCGACTTCATCGAAACCAACGCGCTGCGCGCTGGCAACATCGACGTCTGATATTGGGATAGTTAGCTATCCGATCAACACCCATCGAGCACCGCTTGACCTGAAAACGCCCGGCCCATGCCGGGCGTTCTTCTTTGTGGTGCTGTAATAGGTCCGTCTCGACCTCGACCTTGTTGGCCACCCCCATCATTCGACTCGCCACCATGCCCAAGCCACTCACCACCATCGCTGCCGCTGTTGCCGCACTGGCATTGACCGCCGCCGCATCGCCCGCCTGGGCGCAAACGTACAAATGCACCCAGCCTGACGGCAAGACCGCCTTCCAGGACCAGCCCTGCCACATGAGCGGCGGCACCGGGGGCAGCGTCAACATCAAGGTCACCCCGCCCTCCAGCGACCCCCTTCCACCCAGCGCCCCGCCTGCACGGCAGCGCTCGCCTTACGCAGGCAGCACCGGCGCCGGCACGGGCAGCACGCAAACCGCTGACGCCCAGGCCGCCCAACAGGCGCGCCAGCAGGCCGAGGCGTACAACCGCTCATCACGCTGCAACACTGCGCGCCGCAACCTGGGCACGCTCAAGACAGCGCGCCCCGTGTTCCAGTACGACAACAAGGGCGACAAGCAGTACCTGGACGATAGCAAACGCCAATCGGAAATGGCTGCGGCACAGCGTGACGTGGCGGAGAACTGCCGCTGACGCGGCGGGAGACCCCTCGGCATGCCCCAATCCCAAGACCCCGCATCACTCCAGCAACTGACCCTGCGCCTGCAGGATTTCGCGCAGCAGCGCGACTGGGACCAATTCCATTCGCCCAAAAATCTGGCCTCGGCCCTGATCGTGGAGGCCGGCGAGCTGCTGGAGCACTTTCAGTGGCTGACCGAGGAGCAGAGCCGCAACCTGCCGGCGGACAAGAAGCAGGCGGTTGCCCATGAGATGGCGGATGTGCTGCTGTACCTGGTGCAGATGGCCACGGCGCTGGATGTGGATCTGATCGAGGCCGCGAATGCCAAGGTTGAGATCAATGGGGGGAAGTATCCGGTGGAGGAGACACGGGGGAGTAGTCGGAAGTACGACGAGCGTTAGCCAGAGCCAAAAAGCTCTGCGCCAACACCGAGCAGTCGTGGGAAACTCACGGACCCCAACGTACGGACCAAATCATCGAGGCTGAACGCGTGTTCACGATGCTCATGGACGACGGGGTGGAGCCGCGCCATCCGGTTTCCGGTGTGTAGCCGGCATAAAAAGAGGAAGCGGGAGTGTTCAGGGATGACGCCAGAAACAAAAGCAAGGCAGACCATTGATGCGCGGCTGATCTCGGCAGGCTGGGTTGTGCAAGACATGAAGCAACTCAACCTGGGCGCTGCACGAGGTGTAGCCGTGCGCGAATATCCCACGGACACCGGGCCGGCCGACTATGTGCTGTTTGTGGATCGGGAGCCCCGTGGTGTGATCGAGGCGAAGAAAGACGTCGCAGGCGAGAACCTGACCGCAGCCGAAGCACAAACCGAACGCTACGCAAACGCCACCCTCAAGTGGCGGCACGATGACCAGCCAATGCGTTTCCTCTTCGAAGCCACCGGCCAGATCATCCGCTTCACCGATGGAGCCGACCCGGCGGCGCGTTCGCGCGAGATCTTCCACTTTTTCAAGCCCGAGACGCTCGCCGCCTGGATCGATCAGCCCAACACCTTGCGTCGCCACCTGACAGAGGCCATGCCTCCGCTTCCAGAACAAAACCTGCGCGACTGCCAGATCAGCGCAGTCATAGGATTGGAGAAGTCGCTGGCACAGAACAAGCCGCGCGCACTGGTGCACATGGCCACGGGTGCCGGCAAGACCTTCACTGCCATCACCTCGGTGTATCGGCTGCTCAAGTACGGGGGCGCCAAACGCATCCTCTTTCTGGTCGACACGCGCAACCTGGGTAAGCAGGCCCATCAAGAGTTCATGGCCTACACGGCGGCCGATGGCCGCGATTTCGCACGCGACTACAACATCCAGCGATTGGCCTCTCCTACCATCGACCAGGGCGCGCAGGTCTGCATCAGCACCATCCAACGCATGTACTCCATCCTGAGTGGCGAGCCCATCGACGAGTCTGCCGAGGACGTGTCTCTTAACGAAGTGCAGCAATCGAACAAACAGGAAAAGTTCGTGCGCTACAACCCGGCCGTGCCGGTGGAAACCTTCGACGTCATCATCATCGACGAATGCCATCGCAGTATCTACAACCTGTGGAAGCAGGTGTTGGACTATTTTGATGCTTTCCTGATCGGTCTCACGGCCACGCCCGACAAACGCACGTTCGGCTTCTTCAACGAAAACATAGTGGCCGAATACACCTATGAGCAGTCGGTGGCCGATGGGGTCAACGTGGGCTACGATGTGTACGAGATCGAAACCGAGATCGGCCAGAAGGGGGCCGAGCTCAAGGCCAAGGAATGGGTGGATCACCGCGACCGAGCCACCCGAAAGCGTCGTTGGGGTGAAACCGAAGAGGACACTGCATACACTGGCAAAGAGCTGGATAGGTCCGTGGTGAACGTCAGCCAGATCCGGCAGGTGATCAAGGCCATGAAGACCGCCGTGGAAACGCAGATCTTCCCGACGCGGAAAGAAGTACCGAAGACGCTGATCTTTGCCAAGACCGACAGCCACGCCGACGACATCATCAACATCGTGCGCGAGGTTTATGGACAGGGCAATGCATTCTGCAAGAAGGTGACCTATCGCGCGGAGGAGGACGCTGACAGCATCCTCAGCAGCTTCCGCAACGACTACAACCCGCGCATTGCCGTGACGGTGGACATGATCGCCACCGGCACTGACGTGAAGCCCTTGGAGGTATTGCTGTTCATGCGCGACGTGCGCAGCAAGGGCTACTACGAGCAGATGAAAGGCCGTGGTGTGCGCAGCCTGGATGTTGACGGACTGCAGCGGGTGAGTAGCAGCGCTGATGGGGCCAAAACGCGCTTTGTGCTGATCGACGCAGTGGGGGTTGAAAAAAGCCTCAAGACCGAAAGTCGCCCGCTGGAGAAGAAGCCTGGCATGTCTTTGAAGGACTTGCTGCAAGGTGTGGCCATGGGCAGCCGAGATGACGACACCGTGCTCAGCCTTGCCAATCGCCTAGTGCGCTTGGCCAAGCAATTGGATGACAAAGCCAAGGCGCGGATTGAGAAAGTCAGTGGCGGCATCCCTGTGGGTGAGCTGGGCAAGGCCTTGATCACAGCCTTGAATCCTGACGCCATCGTCCAGGCAGCCTTGGCCACAGCCAAATCGAAAGGCATTACACGCACGGAGGACACCCTGCTGCCGCAAGAGATCGAAGCCGCTCGCGCTGAACGGGTTGCCGCCGCCTGCGCCCCGTTCGATCGACCTGAGCTACGCGACGAGATCGAGAACTCCCGGCGCGAGTGTGAGCAAATCATTGATCACGTCAACTTGGATCAGGTCACCTTCAGCGGGTTTTCCGAGCAGGCCGAAAATCAGGCCAAGGCGGTGATCCAAGCCTTCGCTGACTACGTCAAGCAGCACAAAGATGAAATCGCTGCGCTGAGTTTTTTCTACGAGCAGCCCTACCAACGCCAGACGCTCACCTTCGACATGATCGAAGACCTGCACGAACACCTTAGCAAACCGCCTTTGATGCTCACCACTGAGCGACTTTGGAGCGCCTATGCCCGCGTGCAGTCCAGCGCGGTGAAGGGGGCTGACCGCAAGCGACAGCTGACCGATCTGGTGTCGCTGGTTCGTTTTGCCCTTGGGGCAGACGGCGAGCTCAAACCGTTTGCCGATGAGGTGGACAAGCGCTTCCAAGCCTGGATCTTTCGACACAACGCCCAGCGAGGCACGGCATTCACGGCAGAGCAGACCGAATGGCTACGTCTGATGAAGGATCACATCGCTAGCAGTTGCAGTATCAGCCGCGACGACTTTGACTATGCGGAGCTGGCTGGCAAGGGGGGGCTTCAGAGAGCTTGGGGCTTGTTTGGCAAAGAGCTGAACATTGTGATTAGAGAAATGAATGAGGAGTTGGTGGCGTGAACGTTGCGAGCGAAAAATTTATTGCCTTGCCAAATGGCTGGGAGTGGGTGCCGATTGGCGAAACAGGTGAGTACATCAACGGATTTGCTTTCAAGCCCAGTCACCGTGATTCCAGCGGCTTGCCGATTGTGCGTATCCAAAATCTAACAGACGAGTCTAAGCCGCTCAACACCACAAACATCGAAGTGCCAGCCGACTACAAGATCGGCACAGGTGACATGCTCATGAGTTGGTCTGCAACTCTTGATGTGTTTGTGTGGCGACGCGGCCCTGCTTTGGTTAATCAACACATTTTCAAAGTTATTCCGGATGAGGGCGTCATCCGCAAGGAATTGCTCTTCTATTGGCTAAAACAGGCAATTCAACAGTTGCAAAAGACAGAGCACTTGCATGGCAGCACAATGATGCATATAAACCGCGGGCCGTTCATGGCGCACAAGGTGCCTCTGCCGCCTGCGGCAGAGCAACTTCGTATTGTTTCCAAATTGGAAGAATTACTTCCTGAGGTCGATGCAGGAGTTGGTGAGCTCAGGGCTGCGCAGAAAAAGCGGGCCCGATGCCGTCAATCGCTCTTGAAATCCGCCGTGGAAGGTGCGCTCACCGCAGAGTGGCGAGCGAAAAATTCACCTGATGAGTCGGGGGCGCAACTGCTCGAACGCATCCTGCAAGAACGCCGCGCCCGCTGGGAAGCCCAAAAACTTGCCAAGTTCGTCGAACAAGGCAAAAGCCCACCCAAAGATTGGCAAAACAAATACCCGGAACCGGCACAGCCAGACGCCACCGACTTGCCGGATTTGCCGACAGGCTGGGTGTGGGCGAGTGTTGAACAGCTAGGCGATGTGCAATTGGGCCGTCAGCGATCACCAGACAAGCTAAAGGGAATTTCGCCAACTCGATACATACGCGCCGCCAATGTAACTGAGGCGGGTGTCGACTTTTCCGATGTCTTAGAGATGGACTTCTCCGAGCAGGAGAGACGTACTTTCGAATTGCATGCGGGAGACGTCCTCTTGACCGAGGCATCTGGCAGTGCTGAGCACGTGGGGCGCCCAGCGATTTGGCCAAGTGTTGATGGGCTGTATTGTTTCCAAAACACCGTGCTGCGCTTTCAGCCCCAAGGAGTCGACTCTGAGTTTGCTTTTTACTCCTTCTTGGCGATGCAGAAGCTAGGAGTTTTTCGCAGGTTGTCAGGCGGTGTCGGCATCAACCATCTGAGCGCAGGGAAATTCTCGAAGCTCTCTATGGCCCTACCCTCCTCTGATGAGCAGGTAGAAATCATCAGGGAGCTGGCTGCGCAGCTGGCAGGGGTTGATGAACAAGGACGGGCAATTGACCTTTCGCTTAAGCAATGCACGGCCCAACGCCAAAACATTCTCCTCGCCGCCTTTGCCGGAGAACTGGTGCCGCAAGACCCGAATGACGAACCCGCAAGCGTGCTGCTGGCACGCATTCGTGCTGAGCGGGCGGAACACGCCAAGCAGCCAAAGATCCGCAAAACCAAACAACAGAAGGAGATCGCCACCGTGGTGAGCAAATTGATCGAGGTGCTCGCCGAGGCGGGCGACTGGGTGCCGGCGCAAGAGGCGTTCCGCCGCTGTGGTGTGGCCGATGGAGTACAGACCGAGCGCGTTGAAGAGCTGTACGCAGAACTGCGCAAGCTAGACAATGACGGCAAGCTGGCGGTTGAGGCAGTCAACGATGAGGACGGCCGCAAGCTGTACGACAAGCTGAAATTGTTGGCGGGCTGAGCATGCGTTTGGACAAGCTCACCATCGGCAGCGCCAAAGACAGCCCGACTCACCGGTTCAAGAACCTCAAGGACGTCACGATTGACTTCGACCAAGATCATTGGGTCACGGTAGTTATCGGTTGGAACGGCACGGGCAAATCGAACGCGCTCGAAGCACTGGCCATCCTTTTTCGTGACCTGATCGCCAAAGAGCGAAAGCCAGTTTTTGCCTTTAAGCTTGCTTACCGCATGGGCGCAGGTGCATCGCTGCGCCATATCCATATCGATGCCGATCCCGACCGAGCTAACGAACCGTACAAGGTTCATGTGGCGACCGATGACGAAGCGCGTGGCAAGAACTTTTTGCTGCCGATCCCAGAGGGCGGGCCGACGGTTTCGGCGCTCCGGGGTAGCGAGATCAGGTTCAGCGACCTGGTGGGGGATGGCTCACCGTACCTACCGCGCTACGTGTTCAGCTACTACTCGGGTGAAAGCTCGCGTATGCACGAAATCTTCAAGCCTTACTTGGAGAAGTTCGATGGCAAGCTCCGTAATGGAGAAGACCCAGGGCTGAAACGACTCTTTTACGCCATGCCGGTTCATAGCCAATTTGTGTTGCTGGCATTTCTTATTCATCAGCCGGAGTTTGTGCGGAGGTTTCTTGATGAACACCTCGGCATTGATCCTGAGGAAGGCCTGGAATCAGTGCTCTTCGTGCTGAGGCAACCGCCATGGAAATCTAAAGCACCTGATGGTGATCCCCGATTTTGGAATGCGCGAGGGGTGGTCAGCAGCTTTCTCGCTCGATTGCAGGAGGTGGCACTGGCGCCCATCGAGCTGAGTCGCCGGGTTTCTACGTCTATCTGGAATGAGAAGACCTTGCAGTTCAAGTACCTCTACGTCAAGAACGTAGAAGCACTCCGCCAATTGGTCGGTAAGCAAGAACCTGCGATGTTCTTTCGCGATCTGGAAAGCACTTATGTGTCACAGTTGATCGACGAGGTCCGAATCCGGGTGCGCCTGAAAAAGAATGATGGCAGCGTGACGTTTCGTGAACTGAGCGAGGGTGAACAACAGCTGCTAACTGTCTTGGGTTTGCTACGCTTTACTGCTGAAGATGAAAGCCTCTTCTTGTTGGACGAGCCTGACACCCACTTGAATCCCCGTTGGAGCGTGGATTACATCCACTACCTGAAACAGTTCATCACGGGCGGGACCAAGCGAGAGGAGACTAGTCACATACTGCTGACCACACACAATCCTCTCGCAATTGCCGAGCTAGATCGTGAGCAAGTGCAAATTCTACGGATGCACAAAACGGGGGACCAACGGCAAATTGTTTCATGCTTCCCCGAGATGGCGCCCAGGGGCATGGGCTATGCGGCCATTGTGACCAGCGACATGTTTGGCATCGCCTCGTCGCTCGACGGCTCGACCCAGCTTTTGCTAGAGCAACAAAGAGCACTTTCAGTGGCTGAGTCCTTGACTTCAAAGGAGCAGAAAGCCCTTGACAAAGTCAATTCAGAGCTGAATCGCTTGGGCTTCAAATTCTTCCATCCAGACGATGAGTTCTCTCGTTATCTCAGGCTTCGAAACGAGGCGCTACACGCCATGTTCGGCAAGGTCAGACCCATGGAGGTTGCTTCGAAAGCCGTGGCGATGAGCCGGCAAGAGCGGGAAGACTTGGCGACGCAGCTGATTGAGCAGTTGGTCGCTGAGGAGAAAGCTGAGCGAGGCAAGCAAGCGCAATGAGATACATCGACTTGGACTTACTCTCTCTGCCGGATGGATGGACAGAGAAAGCTGCGGCGGCTGCTAAAGCAGTTCAAGGCGGCGCGGATCCGGAGGATTTCAGCCAGATTTGGCGAGACCTCAAAGACGCGTTGTCAGCGCTCTTCCCAGAGAAAAAGTGCTGGTACTGCGAGTCTCCGGTGGATCGCTCGGATAACGCAGTGGATCACTTCCGACCAAAGGGCAGAGTCAATGATGCATCGCAGCCGCACACTGGGTATCGGTGGCTGGCGTTCGATTGGCGGAATTACCGCTATACCTGTACGTTTTGCAATAGCCGCCGCAAGGATGTGTTGCATGGTACTGCCGGCGGTAAAGCGGACCGATTCCCGCTGCTTGATGAGTCACGACGGCTCTATGGACCGGGGGCTTTGGAGCAGGAATCTCCCAAACTGCTTGACCCCTGTGAGCTCAATGACTGGGAGCTGATTGGCTGCAAACAGGAGAACGGCAAGCCTTGTCCGGCGACCGACGAACCCATCGCAAAAGAGAGAGCAACAGATTCCATTGAGATCTATCACCTTGACTACGAGCCCACCTGCAAGCAGCGACATGCGGCGGCAGTGCAGCTAATGGCAGATGTCGAACTCGCTAAGCTTTTCTTCGCTCGGCCTGGGATGAATGCAGCGTTCAACGCGGTAGCCAAGAAGATCCGCCGCGCAATTGACCGAAAGGCACCCTTCAGTGGCGACATGATTTATCTCCTGAGGGGGCAGCGCGCCGAACAGCACCCCTGGATTCAAAAGTTAATCGAAACTTGACATGAACTCTTCCACCCTCGTCCAGAAAGTCTGGAATTTCTGCCACACCCTCCGGGATGACGGCGTAGGCTATGGCGACTACTTAGAGCAACTTACCTACCTGCTGTTCCTGAAGCTCGCCCATGAGTACGCACAAGAGCCATACAACCGCGACACACATGTCCCCAAAGGGTATGACTGGGCTAGCCTGACTTCCAAGGTAGGCGAGCCTCTGGAAGCGCATTACCTGTCCACCTTGCACAAGCTGGGCGAACAGTCAGGCATGCTGGGCGCCATCTTCTTCAAGGCGCAAAACAAGATCCAGGATCCGGCTAAGCTCAGCCGTCTGGTCCAGATGATCGATGCGGAAAACTGGATCAGCCTCGAAGCAGACGCCAAGGGTGACCTGTACGAAGGCTTGTTGCAGAAGAACGCCGAAGACACCAAGAGCGGTGCAGGGCAGTACTTCACGCCTCGCGCCATCATTCAGGCCATGGTGACCTGCCTTCGGCCGCAACCATTGAAGACGATTGCTGACCCTGCTTGCGGCACAGGTGGGTTCTTTCTGGTGGCAAATGAGTGGCTGTCGGGCACCGGCAAATGGTTGGAGGAAAACGCCGCATGGCTGAGTCGTGATCTGCCTAAGCTCAACCTTAAGCAGAAGCATTTCTTGCGCGATGAGACATTCGTTGGCAACGAGATTGTGCCGAACACCAGGCGCTTGTGCTTGATGAACTTGTTCTTGCACAACATCGGTGAGCTGGATGGTCAGCCGGCCATTGACCGCTCTGATGCCCTGATCTCAGAGCCAAAGCGCAAGGTCGACTACGTGCTGGCCAATCCGCCCTTCGGCAAGAAGAGCAGCATGACGATCACAAACGACGCGGGCGAGGAGGACAAAGACTCCCTCACCTACGAGCGTCAAGACTTCTGGGAAACCACATCCAACAAGCAGCTCAACTTCTTGCAGCACATCGTCAGCATGTTGAAGGTTGACGGCAAGGCAGCTGTGGTGTTGCCTGACAACGTGCTGTTTGAAGGTGGCACGGGAGAAAAAATCCGCCGCAAACTGCTTGAGAACTGCGATGTGCACACCATCCTGCGCTTGCCTACCGGCATTTTCTATGCACAAGGTGTGAAGGCGAATGTGGTGTTCTTCGACAATGCGCCGAAGGATGGGCGTGTGCACACCAAAGGCATCTGGTTCTATGACCTGCGCACCAACAAGCACTTCACGCTGAAGACACGCCAGTTGAAACTGGACGACCTGTGTGAATTCGTCACCTGCTACAACCCCGCAGATCGCCACGTGCGCAAGGCAACGGACCGCTTCAAATTCTTCAGTTACGAGGAGCTCATTGCCCGCGACAAAGCCAGCCTGGATGTTTTCTGGCTGAAGGATGACAGCCTCGACAACATCGATGACCTTCCTCCGCCGGATGTGCTGCAGCAAGAGATCATCGAGCACTTGGAGGCTGCTTTGGCGGCCTTCCGCGATGTTGCGGCCAGCCTGCCAAGCCTTCCACAGAAGTATGTGGCATGAGTGAGATCAATCTCTTTCGGCTGGTTGATGGCCGCGCCGCCAAGCTGCACGGTCATCAGGCCGATTTGGAGCGACCGCTTCAAAAGCTGATCGAGGGAAATCTCGAAACCATGCTGGGGATCCGATTTCTCGCTTCAGAGTACAGCACGGGCCAATTGCATGCGGGGCGTATCGATACGCTTGGACTAGACGAGAACAACTGCCCTGTGATCTTGGAGTACAAGCGGGCAGCGCACGAGAATGTGATCAACCAAGGGCTGTTCTATCTGAATTGGCTGATGGATCACAAAGCAGACTTCAAGTTCTTGGTATTGGAGAAGTTCGGCAAAGAAGTGGCTGACGCAATCGATTGGGGTGCGCCACGCCTTGTGTGCATCGCTGCTGACTTCAACAGGTATGACGATCATGCCGTCCAGCAGATCGGGCGCAACATCGAGCTGATCCGGTACAGAAAGTTTGGTGAAGAGCTTTTGCTGTTGGAGCAGGCTAGCGCTTACGCTGGCCAGGAGCGCCGACCTACGAGCACGAAGGTCGCCCAATCAGCCAAACAAGATGTCGCAATAGTCGCCGTCACAGCCAAGGCTGTTGGGCCTGACAAGTCCTATGCAGACCTGGTACCGACGTTGTCCTCAACTCTTACCGAGTTGCTGGCCACCATCGAGGACTATATTTACTCTCTTGGTGACGATGTTCAGCGTAAGGAATTGAGGCTGTACGTCGCGTTCAAGCGGCTGAAGAACTTCGCAACTATTGTTCTGCAGAAGAATCGCCTGTTGCTCTACCTGCACTTAAACCCCAAGCAGTGTGGTCCGTTGCCTGCGAACGCTCGTGACGTTAGTGACATTGGGCACTGGGGCACGGGCGACCTTGAGATCGCGATCGCGAATCAAACAGACTTGGATGCTGTGAAGGCGCTGATCACGATGGCCTACGAAGGACGCTGACCAATTCGTGACATAGTTTTGGGATGCTCCAACATCTGGCCTGGCGTCTCTTTGGAAGGCGGTGGCATTGCCACACATAGGGACACGGCAATGCCGCGGCATGCGCTCACAATGCGTGTTTCCCGCTCACCCACAATGCGGCCCTGCATTGCCCAAGACATGCCGACGACGACCACAAACACCGACGACGAGATCGACGATGCTTCCCCCGGCTGGGACTCCATCTCCGCCCGCCTGGCCCAGCTCTACCCCGGCCAGGAGCCCAGGCACTTTGGCACGCTGATCTCGTACAGGCTTGGCGGGCCAGACCCGCTCAATGGCATCAGCGCATGGCGGCGCACGGACCCGGTGCCACACTGGCACTTTGTGACCTATGGGTTCAGCGAGCTGTTTGCCAAGGAGTCGGACGACCCCGAGAGGAGCGGCTATGGCTTTGAGCTGACCTTCCGGCTGGCGATTGCGCCCGAGGCAGCGGCCGAAGCCGAGCCCCCGATGTGGGCGCTGAGCTTTCTGCAGAACCTGGCGCGCTACGTGTTCCAGAGCGGTAACGTGTTCAACGATGGGGATTGGATGACCGCCAATGGCCCCATTGCGCTGGGGCAGGCTACGCAGATCTGCTCAATGGGCTTTGCGACCGACCCGGAGCTGGCCGAGCCGCTGGCCACGCCCAATGGCGCAGTCGCCTTTTTGCAGGTAGTGGGCTTGACGCTGGACGAAGAGCGCGCGGCCAAGCAGTGGCGCACGCGCAACCTGCTCGATGTGCTGCTGCCGCACATGCCGCTGTGGGTGACGGACCTGAGCCGCGCCTCGCTGCTGGCCCACCCGGCGGTCAAGCAGCAGGTGGACGAGGGCTTGCGGCAGGATGGGTCATCCAGCGGGTACCTGTTTACCGATGTGCTGGGCCTTAAGCAGGTAAAGCGCCTGCTGCGCAAGCCGCTGACGCAGGTGACCCTCGGTGCCCGCCAAGTGGAGGAGCTGGTGGCCCTGCTGCCGCTGCGCCTGCCGTTTGGCCGCACGCTGCGCGTGGCGGGGCACGAGTGGCAGTTGCTGCTGGAGCCTGCGGGTGCCGATGGCCAGAACGCGGTTGAATGGCGGGGCGAGGGGGAGAGTGCTGTGGTGCTGCGCCTGACCGACGCCACGGTGCAGCAGTTTGCGCAGACGATACAGCCGCGTGAGGGCCGCTATACGCTGCCGCTGCTGCCCGAGGTGGAGTGGCAGGTGCAGAAGACGACGATCACGGATTCGACCGGGAAGGTTGTTGAGGTGATCGGCTGACCAGACCAGCCGTTCAGTCAATCACGCGCTGCGGCCAATCGACCACAGGCGCGACTACCCCAACGGGTTTGCATTCGACCGGATGACAAGACGGGGCGCCGTAGACAGTGCTGTAGCACGGCAAGGCGCCCCAACGACGTCAGACGGTCGAAAGCAAAGCCGTGCTTACTCTTGCTTGGTTTGCTTCCAAATGCGGTCGGCGCGCTCCCAGGCGGCCTTGGCAGCAGGCTCGGCTTCCATCCAGCTCAGGCGGCTGGTCTCGCGGTCCGAATCCCAGCGGGTTTGCAGGTGGCCACGGGCGTCGTCCCAGGTGGTGCCGCGCCCGTCGATCACGCTCTGGTAGCCGTGGCGGTAGGCGGGTGCATAGTCTTCGTAGGTGTAGGCATCGGAGTAATAGGGTTCCCGGCCATGGGCGTCGCGCCAGTAGGCGTCTTCGGCCGTGGGGTTGACGGCTTCAGCGGCGCCCTTGCCGGCCAAGCCGCCGACGACTGCGCCGACCACGGCACCCACTGCGGTGCCGATGGGGCCGCCAAGGGAGCCGGCAGCGGCGCCGGTGACCGCACCACCCGCCGCGCCGATGCCGGTGCCGACGGGGTGGGCGCCGGGTGCGCCGGTGATGGGATCGGGGTTGAGGTCGTGGTTGATGGTGGTGTTGTCTCGGGCCATGGTGTGCTCCTGGTGTTGTCGGGTGGAACTCCATGGTCTATGCACCCACGCTGGCGTGGCGTAGGCAAACGGCCCAATGCCGTGCCAGAGGGCAGGGCCTACCTACAACACCCTGCGCGGCGCGGCCGTGGCCGCATCGCCGCTGTTGGGCGTGCCTGTCGATTCGATCAGCAAAATATGCGCCTCGCCACTGGCGCGCGGGCGGTGCTCCACCCCCTTGGGCACCACGTAGAGTTGGCCGGGGTGCAGGGTGACCATGGCGCCGCCGGGCAGGTCGATCTCTACGGTGCCCTGCAGTACAAGGAAGAAGTCGTCGGTGTGGGGGTGGCTGTGCCACTGGTACTCGCCCTGGATCTTGGCGACCATGATGTCGTGGCCGTTGAACTCGGCCACGGTGCGCGGGGCCCAGTGCTCGGTGAACTGGGTGAGCTTGTGGGCCAGGTTGATGGCGGGGACGGGGGTGGGGGCGTTGGTGGTGTCAGGCATGGGGTAAGTTGGCTGTATGGCTTGGCTATACCGCGCCGATGGGCGGGTTGCTGTCTGCAGTGTCGCCACCGGGCGCGGGGCGGTCTTGTACATTTGTTGCATGCACGCCGGGGACCCAAGCTCCTCCTCTTCCTCCTCTTCTCCCGCGTCGCCCAGCCCGCGCGACTGGGCCGAGATGCGGCCGCTGGCGTCGGGCGGGGTGACGCTGCTCAACGCGCATTTCACGCAGCACCGGTTCGAGCGGCACAGCCACGAGACGTATTCGATCGGGGTCACGCGCTCGGGGGTGCAGACCTTTGCGTGCCGGGGTGCGCGCCATGCCAGCCTGGCGGGCGATGTGATCTTGTTCAACCCCGATGAGCCGCACGACGGCAGCCGGGGCACGGATGCGGGGTTTGGCTATTCGATGCTGTATGTGGATGCTGCGCTGGTGCACGCCCTGGTGGCAGACCGGGCGGCAGGGAGCCCCACCGGTGCGGCCCACTACTTCAAGGCACCCGTGGTGCACGACCCGCAGGGCGCACTGCTGCTGCAGCGGGCCGTGGCGGCGGTGGCCGAGCGGCAGGAGTCGCTGCATGGCGAGGAGCGCACCGCCGCCGCCGTGCAGGCGCTGCTGGGCCGCCATGGCGAGGTGCGGGTGGACTGGGCGCAGAGCCTGGACGCAGGCCGCCAGCGCATGGCCCTGGTGCGCGAGTACCTCCATGTCCACTTTGCCGACGACGTGACGGTGCAGGCCCTGGCCACGCAGGCCGGCCTGTCGCGCGCACACCTGACGCGCGCCTTCACCGCCACCTACGGCATGGCGCCGCACGCATACCTGAACATGGTGCGCATTCGCCAGGCGCAGGCTGCGCTGCGGCAGGGCGGCGCGGTGGCCGATGTGGCGGCGGCCTGCGGCTTTGCCGACCAAAGCCACCTGACCCGGCGCTTCAAGGGCCAGGTGGGCATGGCGCCGGGGCGGTGGCTTTTGCACATGCAGGCCGGCTGATCAATCGCCAAAAGGGGGGGTGTTGCGCCCACCGCACACCCCATAGGCACACGCACCTAAGTTGCTGCACCCTGCTGTAAGCAGTTGCTACCGGGTGCTAGAGTGCGCGGGCGGGTTTGCCCGCCTGCGTGGGGAGCGCAGTACCACCCAACACCGAGTCCAACATCCATCATGCGTTTCCTGACGAGATATTTCCGTGCGCTTGCCTTGTTCATTGCTGCGCTGGCCCTGGTGGGCTGCGCGCAGGTGCCCCGGGCCTCCATGACAGAAGAGGCCAAGGCCAAGCAGTTCGCACCCCAGGCTGAAACGGCTTCGCTCTACATCTTCCGCGACGAGATATTCGGCGGCGCGATCTCCATGCCGGTGAACCTCAACAACCAGAACCTGGGCTACACAGGGCCCAAGAGCTTCTTCTACCTGAACGTGGCACCGGGCCGGTACACCATCGAGTCGATGGCCGAGAACCAAGCCTCCCTCAGCATCGACGTGCAGGCGGCCAGGAACTACTTCGTGTGGCAAGAGGTGAAGATGGGCCTGTTCCAGGCGCGCAGCAACCTCACCCAGACGGACGATGCCAGGGGCCGCCAGGGGGTGCTGGCCTCCAAGATGATCGCGGTGAAGCCAGGCATTGCCTTCGCAACGGCGGGCGGCGTGCCGATGGCCGTTGCACCCGCACCAACACCGGTGCCGACGGCTGTGCCGGCCCTTGCATCCGCCCCAGCACCCGGTACCGCGCCCGCCCCCGGGTCTGCGCCAGCGCCGGCAGGCGCCACGGTGATGATGCCTTTCGTGCCCGACTCCAAGCCGGTGGCCCGCGCCGCAGCGCCCGCAGCAGCAGCGCCAGCGCCTGGGCCAAGGCCTGCGTCACCCACGGCAACCGCCGCGATGTCGATGCCTTTCGCGTCCGACTCCAAGCCGGTAGGCCGCGTTGCCGCGCCAGCACCAGCCCCCGCCGCGCAAAGCGTGCCCGCCGCCGCCACGGTGGCCGTGGTGAGCCCAGCCCAGCCTGCACCCGCACCGACCGCCGCCGCAGCAACGCCCATGCCCGCCAGCAAGAAAGAGTCGCGCCTGCAGTGGCTCAAGCAGATGCGCGATGCCAACCTGATCACCTCGGGCGAGTACGAGACCAAGCGCCAGCAGGTGCTGAGCGCGCCCTGATCTGTTCGCAGCAGCGGTTTCGTTCAACCAGTCCAAGGGCCCGCAAGGGCCTTTGGCTTTTTTGGGAAAGCCGCGTTGCCCCATGTAGGACGATGCGCACCCGCATTGCCCGTGGCATCCGACCCCAGCGGGGGCGCTCGCGTGGTCCCATAGTCCCTTTGCATTTATAGGAGCCAAACCATGTCTGAAAAGAAAGCCAGCGTTCATTGGGAAGGTGCGGGCAAGACCGGCCAGGGCCAGGTGAGCACCGAGACCGGCGCGCTCGACAAGCACCCCTATGGCTTTGGCAGCCGGTTTGGCGATGACCGCAAGGGCACCAACCCCGAGGAGATCGTGGGGGCGGCGCATGCCTCGTGCTTCACCATGGCGTTTGCCTTTGCGGCCGAAAAGGCGGGCATTGCCACCGAGGTGATCGACACCACGTCTGCGGTGCGGCTGACCAAGGAGGGCGATGGCTTTGTCATCGACCGCATTGCGCTCACGCTCAAGGCCAAGGTGCCGGGCATGGACGAGGCGGCATTCCAGAAGCTGGCAGCCGAGGCCAAGGCGAACTGCCCGCTGTCGAAGGCGCTGGCAGCGGTGCCGGAGATCACGCTGACGGCGACGCTGGTCAACTGAACTTCGCGAGTGCATCACCGGGCCAGCAACGGCCCGGTGAGTAGGGCTGGGCCGCTTCACGCGCCCAGCCCTTTCTTTTGGCTGCTGCCCAGTCTTTAGCGCAGCGCGCCGGCCAGCGCGGCGAAAGCCAGGCGGTCATAGTTGTGCGTGAAGGTGGTGTTGGGCACGGGGTGCGACGAGAGCTTGACCACCACCAGCTGCGCGGCCGGGTTGATGTGGATGTGCTGGCCCATGAGGCCCTTGGCCTCGAAAGTGCCATCGGCATCGTGGGGCAGCCACCAGTGGTTGTGGTACGAGTAGCCGGCGCGCATGGTCTGGCCGGCGGCCTTGAACTTCTCGGGGTCGGCGCCCTTGCGCAGCTCGGCCACGGTGGCTGCGGAGATGACTTGCTTGCCGTTGAAGTGGCCGTTCTGGCGCAGCGTTTCGCCCAGGCGGCCCAGGTCGCGCAGCGTGGCGTTGACACCCACGCTGGTGGACTGGGTGCCGTTGGGGTCGGCGAAGACATAGGCGTCCTGCTCGGCGCCGATGGGGGCCCAGATGCGCTCGGACATCAGGGTGGCAAAGCTCTTGCCGGTCACGCGCTGCAGGATCCAGCCGATGACCTCGGTGTCCACCGTCTTGTAGTTGAAGCCCTTGCCGTGCTCGCCCTCTTTCTGCACGGTGGGCAGGTAGTCGAACAGCGCCTTGGCACCCGGGTAGTTGGGCGGCGCGGGCACCAAGCCGGCGGCGATGAGGTACTGGAAGATGCCCGAAGCGGGGTTGGCAAAGTCTTCGGCGTACTGCACGCCGGTGGTCATGTCCAGCGTCTGCTGCACGGTGGCATCGGCCCAGGCGCTGCCGGCCAGTTCGGGCAGGTAGCGGATGACGGGGGCGGAAGGGTCGATCAGCCCCTGCTGGATCAGCTCGGTGGCCAGCAGGCCGGTGAGCGACTTGCTCATGGACCACAGCACGTGGGGCACGTGCGGCTGGTTGCCGACGTAGTGGCGCTCGTACACCACGCGGCCCTGGTGGATGACCAGCAGGCCGTTGGTGTAGGTGGCCTTTTGCCAATTGGCCAGCGTGGTCTTGGCGCCCTTGTCGTCGAGGAAGGGCAGGCCGTCGAGCTCGCGCGGCGCAGCCTGCAGTTCGCTCCCGGGGCCTGGGCCGCGCGCAATGTTGGCGGTGGGCCCCAGCTCGCGCAGGTGGTGCAGGGCCCAGCGGGCATTGGGGTACTTGAGGATGTTGGCCAGCCGCACCTGCTTGTCGGGCGGGGGCGGAAAGCCCTGCATGAGTTGCAGGGCCACGGGGTCGGTGGCTTCGGGCGGGGGCAGCTGCGTGGGCTGCGCGTGGCTGGCCTGGGCCAGGGCGAGAAGGGCCGTGGCAACGGCAAGCGACAGGGCGCGGCGGGGAGGGTGCATGGTGGATAACTCCTGGGGGAAAAAGCGGTTGGGCAGGGGGATGGGGAAAGAGGAGCGCGGCTCAGGCGGAAGAGGCAGGGTCACGGCACGGTCATTGCAGGGCCGTGGCGGGTGCAGGCCCTGCGGGCGCGGGCCGGCGCCAGACCTGCGTCTTGCCGAACAGCGCGATGCCCACGTAGGCGTGCACCAGCAGCTGGTCGGTGCCGGAGGGGGTGAGGGTGGCGCTGTAGGTCTTGGCGTTCTCGCGGTTGTAGATTTCGCCTTTGTGTTCGTTGGTGCCGCTGGGCTTGAAGCCCGAGAGCAGGGTCATGCCCAGGGCCGGGCGCTTGTCGGCGAACTCACCCGCCTGGCCAGGGCCGGCCATGGAGCGGTTGGCCATGACCTTGACGACCTTGCCGCACAGGGTGGCGCTGCCGCTGCTGCAGGGAGCGACCTCCACTTCGAGGTTGCCGCTTTCGGTGACCCAGCGGCCCAGCGGGGCCCGGGCTTCGGCGACGGCCTGTTGGGCACCAGCGGGCGGCAGTGCGGCGTACAGGGTGAGCGCGGCCAGCAGGTGGAAGGCGGTGGCAGACTGCGGTGTCATGAAGGAGCCCTCGTGGTGAAGTTCAGGAAGACTGCATTGAAGCCAGCCCAGGTATCGGGCATTTGTCCTGGCGGGGGCTTTTGGTGTGCGCAGGTGTCGCAGCTGCGTGCGGACAAGTTGGGATACAAACCCTCTGCGGGCGCGCCCGGATTGCCCGGAGAATCGACCCATGCAGCAGCAGCCTGAAGACCACGTACTGATCGTCGACGACGACGCCGGCATCCGCGAACTGGCGGCCCAGTACCTGCGCAAGCAGGGCCTGCAGGTGAGCGTGGCCGCCGATGGGCGGCAGATGCGCGCGGTGCTGGCGGGCACGCGCATCGACCTCTTGGTGCTGGACCTGATGCTGCCCGGCACCGACGGCATTGCGCTGTGCCGCGAGCTGCGCAGCCCGGGCGCACCGGCGCTGCCCATCATCATGCTCACCGCGCGCAGCGACGAGGCCGACCGCATCCTGGGCCTGGAGCTGGGGGCCGACGACTACGTGACCAAGCCCTTTGCCGCGCGCGAGCTGCTGGCGCGCATCCACGCGGTGCTGCGGCGCACGCGCATGCTGCCGCCCAACCTGGCAGTCACCGAGCCGGCGCGCGAGCTGGCGTTTGGCGACTGGCGGCTGGACACCACGGCGCGCCACCTGCTGGATGCCAGCGGCGCGGTGGTGGCCCTGTCGGGTGCGGAGTACCGGCTGCTGCGCGTGCTGCTGGACCACCCGCAGCGCGTGCTGACGCGCGACCAGTTGCTGCAGCTGACGCAGGGGCGCGATGCCGAGGTGTTCGACCGCTCCATCGACCTGCTGGTGAGCCGCGTGCGCCAGCGCCTGGGCGACGGCGTGCGTGGCTCGCGCTACATCAAGACGGTACGCAACGAGGGCTATGTGTTCTGCGCTGCGGTGCAAGCCGCGCAGGCAGGGGCGGGAAGCGCATGAAGCGCTGGTGGCCGGGCTCGCTGTTCGGGCGCATTCTGCTGGTGCTGGCGCTGGGCCTGGCGCTGGCGCATGCGCTGACCTTCATGCTGGCAGTGACGGAGCGCAGCATGAGCATGCGCAACGCCATGGTGGGCTACCTGGCAAGCGACGTGGCCAGCTCGGTGGCGGTGCTGGAGCGGCTGCCCGCTGGCGAGCGCGGCCAGTGGCTGGCGCGCCTGGCGCGGCGCAACTACCGCTTCGTGCTGGCCGAGCCGCTGCCGGTACCCGCCAGCCAGTCGACCCTGGCGCTGCTGGTGGCCGACGCCGTGGCCACTGCGCTGCCGCCCGGCCGCACGCTGCAGGTGGTAGACCCCGGTGTGCCCGGTACCGAGCTGCGGCTGCAGCTGCGCCTGGCCGACGGTACGCCGCTGGCGGTGGACATGGACGAGCCCCGGCTGCAGGTGTCGCGCTGGGTGCTGGCGGCCCTGGCGCTGCAGCTGGCGGTGCTGGTGGGCCTGTGCGCCTGGGCCGTGCGCGCGGCCACCCGCCCCCTGAACGCGCTGGCCGACGCGGCCGATGCCCTGGGCGCCGCGCAGGCGGCGGTGCCCCTGGCCGAGGACGGTCCGCGCGAGGTGGTGCGCGCCGCCGCCGCCTTCAACCGCATGCAGCAGCGCATACAGGCGTACCTGCAGGAGCGCATGCAGATCCTGGCGGCGGTGTCGCACGACCTGCAGACCCCCATCACCCGCCTGCGGCTGCGCGCCGACCTGCTGGACGACGCGCCCCTGCGCGACAAGCTGCATGCCGACCTGGCGGAGATGCAGTCGCTGGTGGAGGAGGGCATTGCCTACGCGCGATCGCCCCAGGCCGTGCGCGAGCCCCTGCAGCGCGTGGACCTGCGCGCGCTGGTGGAAAGCCTGGCCATGGACTACGCCGACGCGGGCATGCCGGTGCGCGTGCTGCATGCGGCGGATGGCATCTGCGACACACGCCCGCAGGCGCTGCGCCGGCTGCTGTGCAACCTGGTGGACAACGCGCTCAAGTTTGCGGGAAGTGCCGAGCTGGCGGTGGAGGCCGGAACACAGGGCCCCAGGTGCGTGCGCGTGCTGGACCGCGGCCCAGGCATACCGCAAGCGGACCTGGCCACCGTGCTGCAGCCCTATGTGCGGCTGGAGGATTCGCGCAACCGTGGCACCGGCGGCACGGGCCTGGGCCTGGCCATTGCGAACGAGCTGGCCCAGGCGCTGGGCGGGCGCCTGGTGCTGGCGCCACGCGACGATGGCGGCGAGGGGCTGGAAGCGCGTGTGGAGCTGCCGGCATAGCGCTGCCGCGGGGCCGCGCTGGTACAGTGCCCTTTCCGTGGATTGACTCGTGACAGGGAACGCCATGACAAACACCAGCAGCAGCAGCCACATCCGCATTGGCATCGGCGGCTGGACCTTCGAGCCCTGGCGCGACAACTTCTACCCCGCAGGCCTGTCGCACGCCAAGGAGCTGCACTACGCCAGCCGCCAGCTCACGGCCATCGAGGTCAACGGCACCTACTACAGCACCTTCAAGCCGCCCACCTTTGCCAAGTGGCATGGCGAGACGCCCGATGGCTTCATGTTCTCGCTCAAGGCCAACCGCTTTGCGACCAACCGCCGGGTGCTGGCCGAGGCGGGCGATTCGATCAGCCGCTTTGTCGACAGCGGCATCTCCGAGCTCAAGGACAAGCTCGGCCCCATCGTCTGGCAGTTCATGCCCACCAAGCAGTTCGAGCCGGGGGATTTCGAGGCCTTTCTGGCGCTGCTGCCCAAGGCGGTGGATGGGCGCACGTTGCGCCATGTGCTGGACGTACGCCACGAAAGCTTTGCCACACCTGCCTTCATCGAACTGGCGCGCCGGTATGGGTGCGTGCCGGTGCACACCGATTCCGAAAAATTCCCGGCCATCGCCGATGGGGCGGCCGATTTTGCCTACCTGCGGCTGATGCGCAGCCAGGCCGATGTGCCCACCGGCTATACGCCCGAGGTGATTGCCCAATGGGCCCAGGGCGTGCGCACCTGGACGGGTGGCGAGCGGCCGCGCGATGTGTTCGTGTACTTCATCAACGGCGCGAAGGAACGTGCGCCGGCGGGGGCGATGGAGTTGATCAGGCAGCTGGCCGCAAAGACCTGCTAAAGGGTTGCGCGCTGTGTGAAGCCCTGCGGTGGCTCGCCGCCGTCGGGCACATTGCCCACCACCACGCGGTCCACCTGTGCCTGCGCCGGCCCCTGGTGCGCCCAGTCGACGAGGGCCTGCACCGCCTGCGAGGTGCCCCAGGCGCAGGCCTCCACCCGGCCATCGCTGCGGTTGCGCACCCAGCCCTGCACGCCCAGGCGCTTGGCTGCCTGGGTCATGGACCAGCGGTAGCCGACCCCCTGCACATGGCCGGTGATGAGGAGGTGGCGGGTGATGGAATCGTTGGCGGTATCGGCATTCATGGGGGCCCTTTAGTGCAGTGCTTCATGCTGTCTGGCAAATAAAAAGGCGTCTTTTCGGCCCTGGCCGCGTTGCAAATCCTCGCGATACCACTCGGTATCGCTGTGGTTTGCGCCTCGCCAGAACCAAAAATCCATCCTTTTTATCATCGCCTTCCAGCATAAAACACTGCACTGACGCGTGGCTTGTGGAGCGTGCGTTGCGGGGGCACACTGCCCGTATGAGCACAGCCCCACGCAAGGCCCTGCCCGCCATCGATACCGACCGCTGCACCGGCTGCGGCTGGTGCATCGGCGTGTGCCCGCCGCACGTGCTGTCGCTGCAGGTACAGGGGCCGCACAGCTGGGGGCCCAAGCGATCCATGCTGCACGACGAGCCGGGCTGCACGGGGTGTGCGCTGTGTGCGGTGCGCTGCCCGTTCGATGCGATACGCATGGTGCGAGCCACGGACCATGCAACGACCCCTTGACGCCCCCCACGCCCAATCCGCTACACTGGCAGCCATGTCGTACACCTCCATCCACACCGCATTTGCTGCCGCTGCCCCCATGGGCATGGCCATGATGCTGCCTGCGTTCACGCGGGCGATAGGTGCACGAATGATTACCACCATTACCCCCGCGGCCACCTGAGCACGCGCAGGTGGCCGTTTCGGCAGCCACCTGGTGATCGCTCTCTCCCTCCTCCCCGGAATGAACGAATGAAACCCAGCTCTGGCAGCTGGGTTTTTTGTTTTGTTCGTTTGTTTTTTGGCTGCCTGGCAGCCAGCAACCCGGAGAAGGAAGCTCTTTATGTACCGCGATCCCGTCCAGTCCCTTCAGCCTGCACAGCACAGCATTGCCACGACCATGGCCATGCCTGCTGCCACCCGCCCGCTGCGCGTGGGCATGATCGGCATTGGCACCGTGGGCGCAGGCACCTTCCGCGTGCTGGCGCGCAACCAGGCCACCATTGCCGGGCGCGCGGGGCGCGGCATCGAGGTGGTGGTGGTGGCCGCGCGCAACCTGGCGCGCGCCGCCGGCGTGGTGGGCACCGGCGTGGCGCTGACCAACGACCCGATGCAGGTGGCCACCCACCCCGACGTGGACGTGGTGGTGGAGGCCGCGGGCGGCACCGGCCCGGCGCGCGAATGGTTGCTGGCGGCCATGGCGGCGGGCAAGCACGTGGTGACGGCCAACAAGGCGCTGCTGGCGGTGCATGGCAACGAGCTGTTTGCCGCGGCGCGCCAGCATGGGGTGGCGCTGGCCTATGAGGGGGCGGTGGCCGTCAGCATCCCCATCATCAAGGCGCTGCGCGAGGGCCTCACGGCCAACCGCATCGAGTGGGTGGCGGGCATCATCAACGGCACCACCAACTTCATCCTGAGCAAGATGCGCGACGAGGGCCTGGGCTTTGCGCAGGCGCTGGAGCAAGCACAGGCCCTGGGCTATGCCGAGGCGGACCCGGCCTTCGACATCGAGGGTGTGGACGCGGCGCACAAGATCACGCTGCTGGCGGCCAACGCCTTCGGCATGCCGGTGCGCTTTGCCGACGCGCAGGTGGAGGGCATCACCGCGCTGCAGGGGCTGGACGTGGCCTGTGCGGAGCAGCTGGGCTACCGCATCAAGCTGCTGGGCGTGGCGCGAAAACGGGGCGATGGCGTGGAGCTGCGCGTGCAGCCCGCGCTGGTGCCGGCCACGCACCTGATGGCGCATGTCAACGGCTCGATGAACGGCATCATGGTCAAGGGCGATGCGGCTGGCGTGACCATGTACTACGGCGCGGGCGCGGGCTCGGAGCAGACGGCATCGGCCGTGATTGCCGACCTGGTGGACGTGGCGCGGCTCGATGGCACCCACGCCGCGCAGCGCGTGCCGCACCTGGGCTTTCACGCCCATGCGGTGGACGAACACCTGGCCGTGCTGCCGCGCGCCGCCGTGCACACCCGCCACTACCTGCGCGTGCCCGTGCATGCGCCGCAGGACATCGAGGCCGTGGGCGCCTGGCTGGCCGCCCAGCAGGTACCGGTGGCACAAGTGGGCCTGGCGGCCGAGAAGGCGCTGCCCCCCGGCAGCGTCGCCCAGGTGCTGGTGCTGACCGATGCCGTGGCCCAGGCCACGGTGGACCTGGCCGTGCATGCGCTGGCGGCGCACCCGGCGGTGGCCGGGCCGGTGACCACGCTGCGCGTGGAGATGCTCGACGCTTAGAGAGGAATCAGGCTGGCGCGCCCTGCTGCACCAGCGCCGCCATCTCCAGCGCCGCAGGCGTGCCTTCGGCCGTGAGGCCAGCGACCACGCCGGCGCGGTCCGTCTCGGTGCGGTTCTGGCTGACCTTCCACACGCCCTCCCAGCGCTCCACCGCGAGCTCGATGCCGACGATGGCGCGCATCATCTGCTCAATGTAGGTGGGCGGTGCGTCGTCCAGGCGCCAGGGCTCGGGGCGGTGCGCTTCGTGCGCCTCGCTCAGGGTGTGCAATATGGCGCGCAGCGTGGCCGGGTCGTCCTTCAGGGCGGTGAGCTGGCCGTGGGCGTGCACCGTGGCGTAGTTCCAGGTAGGTACCTGCTTGCCGTCGATGGCCTTGGAAGGGTACCAGGTGGGCGAGATGTAGGCCTGCGGCCCGTGGAAGATGGCCACGGCGGTCTGCGCCAGCAGCGGCCACACGCTGTTGGCGCGCGCCACGTGGCCGACCAGCGTGCCATGCTCGCCGCGCGTGGGGTCGAGGTACAGCGGCACGTGGTTGGCGTGCAGCGCGCCTTCGTGCGTGATGACCAGCGTGGCCAGGGGCTGGGCACGCACCAGGGACTGCAGCACGGCGGCGTCGGCCACGCGGAACTGGCGGTTGGCATTGGCCATGGCTCAGCCCCCTTCGCTCAGTTGCAGCACGGGCGCACAGTCGATCTGCGTCTTGACCGAGTTGGCCAGGAAGCACGAGGTGTGGGCCTTGTGGTGCAGGTCGTCGAGTTGCTCGGCGCTGGGTGCGTGGGCCGCATCGAAGCGGGTGACCGGCTTGAGCTGCACATGGGTCACGACGAGCTGGCCCGCATCATTCTTGGCCATGGTGCCCACGGCGGCGTCGCTGTAGCTGTCGAGCCGGTAGCCCGCGCGGCTGGCGAAGTCCATGAACCACAGCATGTGGCAGCTGGAGAGTGCGGCGACGTAGGCCTCCTCGGGGTCGACTGCGGCCGCGTCGGAGTAGGGCAGGGGCACGACATGGGGCGAAGACGATGCGGCCACGGTGGCGCCGCCGTCGAACTGCCAGGTGTGGGCGCGGTGGTAGCGCTTGTCGAGGAAATCGTCGCTGCCGCGTTGCCAGGTGATGGTGGCGAAGTGCTCTGCCATGGTGAAGGACTTTCGTGGGGTTACCTACAATGGTTCCTCAGTTTATGGCCGTGTTGCCACATCCAGGGGGCCAATTCATGCCGGTTGCCAGAGCCAATTCGACTGCCAGCACCGCCACTCTGCGCCAGCAGGTCTACGAGCGCCTGCGCGGCGCCATCGAGCAGGGCAGCCTGCGCGCGGGCACGCGGCTGCCGCCTTCACGCGAGCATGCTGCGGCGCTGGGCGTGTCGCGCAACACGGTGCTGTGGGCCGTGCAGCGCCTGCAGGCCGAGGGCTATGTGGAGGCGCGTGTGGGCGATGGCACCTATGTCTCGCAGGCGGCCGGGGGCGCCACCACCCGCACCCAGCAGTTGGTGGCGCCGCCCAGGGGCCTGTCGCGCCGGGGCCAACTGATTGCCGACACAGCGGCGCACTGGAACCCGCCGGTGGCAGTGGCGCGGGCCTTTCGCATGGGGGCGCCCGAGGTGGACACCTTTCCCTACGCCGTGTGGGACCGCCTGGCACGCCAGGCCGGCCCCGGCCAGCGCGCGGCGCGCGCGCAGTACCTGGACCCGGCCGGCGACCCGCAGCTGCGCGAGGCGGTGGCGCAGTGGCTGTGGGCCTCGCGCGGCATCCGCTGCGATGCGGGCCAGGTGGTGGTGTGCTCGGGCTCGCAGCAGGCCATCGACCTGATCGCGCGGCTGCTGCTGGACGTGGGCGACGAGGTGCTGGTGGAAGACCCTGGCTACCCCGGCATCCGCGCGGCCCTGCTGGGCCATGGCGTGCGGGCCCGGCCCATGGCCATGGACGGCGAGGGTGCCTGCATCGCCGAGGCTACCGAGCGCTGGCCCGGCGCGCACATGGCAGTGGTGACGCCCACGCACCAGTACCCCACGGGCGTGCGCATGGGGCTGGCGCGGCGCCAGGCGCTGCTGCAGTGGGCGCGCACGCACGATGCCTGGGTGGTGGAGGACGACTACGACGGCGAGTTCCAGTACGGCGCGCAGCGCGTGCCGGCGCTGTGCAGCCTGCCGGGGTCGGAGCGGGTGCTGTACGTGGGCACCTTCTCCAAGACATTGCACCCGGGCCTGCGCCTGGGCTTCATCGTGGCGCCGCCGGCGCTGGTACAGCCCTTTGCCATGGCGCGTGCCATCACCGATCGGCATGCGCCCGGCGATGCGCAGGCGGTGCTGGCGCAGTTCATTGCCGAGGGGCACCTGCTGCGCCACCTGCGCCAGATGCGCGAGCTGTACCAGGCGCGCCAGCAGGCGCTGCGCGATGCACTGGCCGATGCCAGCGACGGCGCGTTGCAGCTGGCCGCCAGCGACCGGGGCATGCACCTGCTGTGCGAGCGTGCGCCGGGCAGCGACGACGAGGCCCTGTGCCGCCAGGCCCAGGCGGCGGGGGTGATGTTGGCGCCGCTGTCGCGCTATGCGATGGAGTCCGAGCGGCGCGGCTGGCTGTTCGGCTACGCGGGCTTCGGCGTGGCCGAGATCACGGCCGCAGCGCGCACCGTGGGCCGGCTGGCCCGGCGGCTGCCGCGCGCCTGATCACCAAGTTGCTCACTCCGCGCTTTTCCACCAGCTTTGCGACAGCGCGGGGTTGCGGATGTCGAGGCGCTCGCCCATCACCGGCGCCACCAGGGTCACATTGCCGGCCGCGGCCAGCTGGGTGATGCGATCGAAGGGCTCGTGCCAGGGGTGCAGGGCCAGGTCGAAAGTGCCGTTGTGGATGGGCATCATGTGGCGGCCCTTCACGTCGCGGTGGGCCTGCAGGCTTTCTTCGGGCTGCATGTGCACGTCCGGCCACTGGGCGTCGTAGGCACCGGTTTCGACCATGGTCAGGTCGAACGGGCCATAGCGCTCGCCGATGGCCTTGAAGCCGTCGAAGTAGCCGGTGTCGCCGCTGAAGAAGATGCGCGTGTCGCCGGCCATGATGACCCAGGAGGCCCACAGCGTGCGGTTGCCATCCGACAGGGTGCGGCCCGAGAAGTGCTGGGCCGGGGTGGCGACGAACTTCACGCCGCCCACGCTGGTGCCCTGCCACCAGTCGAACTGCTGCACCTTGGCGGCGGGCACGCCCCAGGTGATGAGGCGGTCGCCCACGCCCAGCGGGGTGAGGAAATGCTCGACCTTGGGCGCCAGCTTCTGGATGGCGTCGAAATCGAGGTGGTCGTAGTGGTCGTGCGAGAGCACCACGCCGGTGATGGGCGGCAGCTCGTCGATGGTGAGCGGCGGCGCGTGAAAGCGCTTGGGCCCCAGGAACTGGAAGGGCGAGGCACGCTCGGAGAACACCGGGTCGGTGAGCCAGAACTTGCCGTCGAGCTTGAGCAGCATGGTCGAATGGCCCAGGCGCCACAGGCTCTGGTCGGGCGCTGCCAGCACGTCGGCCTGGGTGAGCGGCTTGACCTCGATGGGCTTGGCGGGCACGGTGTTGGCCGGCTTGTCGGTGGCAAAGCGCCAGAAGATGGCCACCGTCTTGAAGAAGCCGGGCGCCTGGCGCGGCGCGACGTTGCGGAACTTGCCGTCCACGTACTGGGGCGACTGCTCGTACGAGGCAGAGGGCAGGTTGGCACAGGAGAGGATGCTGTAGGCCATGGCGGTGATTGCGGTGAGGATGAGGAGGATGCGGGGCACGCGGCGGAACATGGGGGCTGCCTTTTCTGAAAAGTGCACTGCACAGTGTAGTGTTGTTTCGGAAAAAGTAAACTCCCCGGTGTAAAATTTCGGCTATGAGCCCCATAGCCCCGCCCACGACGCCTGCCACCCGACTGACCGACCGCAAGCGCGAGGCCATCGTGCAGGCTGCCATTGCGGAGTTCCGCGAGCATGGCTTTGCCGGCACCAGCATGGACCGGGTGGCTGCGGCGGCCGATGTCTCCAAGCGCACGGTGTACAACCACTTTCCGAGCAAGGACGAGCTGTTCGAGGCCATCCTGGGCAAGCTGTGGGAGCGCGGCCATGCGCTGCCCGAGATCCGCTACGACGCCGCGCAGCCCCTGCGCGCACAGTTGCTGGCGCTGCTGGAGCAAAAGATGCAGTTGCTCAATGACGCAAGCTTCATCGACCTCTCGCGCGTGGCCATGGCCGAGCTGATGCACACGCCCGAGCGCGCCCGCGCCCTGGTGGAACGCCTGTCCGAAAAGGAGGAAGGCCTGCCGCAGTGGATGCGCGCCGCCCAGCAGGACGGCCGCCTGCGCACCGGGGTCGACGCCCACTACGCGGCCCACCAGCTGCATGGCATGGTCAAGTCCTTCGCCTTCTGGCCCCAACTGGCCATGGGCCAGCCGCCGCTGGCGCCCGCGCTGCGCCAGCAGGTGCTGGAAGATGCGGTGGACATGTTCCTGGGGTTCTACGCCGTGGCGCCTCCAGTGGCCTGAGCGGGGCGGGGAAAAGCCGGTAGCCGGATAATCGGGCACTTCCACGATTCCCCACAAGGCGGCACTGCATCGCCCTGGCCGCCCCCACCATGTCTGCCCCACCGCTTCGCGTGCTGTCCGTCATCCCGCCGATGACGCAGCTGAACACGCCCTACCCTTCGACGGCCTACCTGACGGGCTTTCTGCGCTCGCGCGGCATCACGGCGGTGCAGGAGGACTTGGCGCTGGCGCTGGTGCTGCAGTTGCTGTCGCCCGAGGGCCTGCGCGCCGTGGCGGAGAAAGTGGCTGCGCTGCCCGCCAAGAAGCACAGCCCCGCCGTGCAGGCCTTCGCGGCGCAGCGCGACCGCTACCTGGCGACCATCGCACCGACCATCGCCTTTTTGCAGGGGCGCGACACCACGCTGGCGCACCGCATCGTGGGGCGCAACTTCCTGCCCGAGGGGCCGCGCTTCGCCACCCTCGACGTCTACGTGGACGACGAGGGCGGCGACCCGCTGGGCTGGGCCTTCGGCGCCCTGGGCCTGCACGACCGGGCCAAGCACCTGGCCACGCTGTACCTGAACGACCTGGCCGACGTGCTGCGCGACGCGGTGGACCCGCGCTTCGAGTTCGTGCGCTATGCCGAGTCGCTGGCCGGCAGCCAGCCCACCTTCGACCCACTGGCTGCGGCCCTGGCCGGGCCGCTGAACCTGGTGGACGAGACCCTGCGCACGCTGGCCCTGGCCGCGGTGGAGCGCCATGCGCCCACGGTGGTGCTGCTGTCGGTGCCCTTCCCAGGGGCGGTGTACGCGGCGTTTCGCATCGCGCAGGCGATCAAGGCGGCGCACCCGCACATCGTCACCGTGCTGGGCGGCGGCTTCGTGAACACCGAGCTGCGCGACCTGACCGAGCCACGCGTGTTCGACTACTTCGACTACGTGTCGCTGGACGCGGGCGAGCGCCCGCTGCTGGCGCTGCTGGAGCATGTGCAGGGCCAGCGCGGGCGCCAGCGCCTGGTGCGCACCTTCGTGCGCGATGCGGACACGCAGACCGTGCGCTACATCAACATGCAAGAGGCGGACATCGCCTTTGCCGAGGTGGGTACGCCCACCTGGGACGGGCTGCCGCTGGACAAGTACCTGTCGCTGCTGGACATGCTCAACCCCATGCACCGGCTGTGGAGCGACGGGCGCTGGAACAAGCTCACCGTGGCACATGGCTGCTACTGGAAGAAGTGCAGCTTCTGCGACGTGAGCCTGGACTACATCAGCCGCTACGAGGGTGCCTCGGCCAGCGTGCTGGCCGACCGCATCGGGTCCATCGTGCGCGAGACGGGGCAGACGGGTTTTCACTTCGTGGACGAGGCGGCGCCGCCCAAGGCGCTCAAGACCCTGGCCACCGAGCTGATCGCGCGCAATGCCGGCATCTCGTGGTGGGGCAACATCCGCTTCGAGAAGACCTTCACGCCCGAACTGGCAGAGTTGCTGGCCGACAGCGGCTGCATCGCCGTCTCGGGCGGGCTCGAGGTGGCTTCGGACCGGCTGCTGGACCTGATGAAGAAGGGTGTCTCGGTGGACCAGGTGGCGCGCGTCACGCGGGCCTTCACCGACGCGGGCATCCTGGTGCATGCCTACCTGATGTACGGCTTTCCGACGCAGACGGTGCAGGACACGGTGGACGCGCTCGAGTACGTGCGCCAGCTGTTCGCCAACGGCTGCATCCAGAGCGGCTTCTTCCACCGCTTTGCCTGCACCGTGCACTCGCCCGTGGGCAAGGCGCCCGAGGAGTACGGCGTGACGCTGGAGCCCCTGCCGCCGGTGAGCTTTGCCAAGAACGACATCGGCTTTCACGACCCCACGGGCGTGGACCACGATGCGCTGGGCGGTGCGCTCAAGAAGGCGATCTACAACTACATGCACGGCATCGGCCTCGAAGAGGATGTGCGCAGCTGGTTCCCCTTCAAGGTGCCCAAGACCACCGTGCAGCGCAACCGCATCGAAAAGGCACTGCAGCAGCGGGGCTGACCGGCATGCCCCAGCCACCCTTCACGGCCGCCATCTTCGACATGGACGGCCTGCTCATCGATTCCGAGCGCGCCACCCTGCGCGCCTGGACCGGGGCGGCCCTGGCGCTGGGCGTGGTGCTGCGCGAGAGCGACTACCTGCAGGTGGTGGGCAAGGCCGCGCAGGATTCGCACGCCATCCTGCAGGCCCACCTGGGCGGGGTGGCGCCGTTCGAGCAGGCCATGGTGGCGGTAAGGGCCGCGCTGGAGGAAGGGGAGGGCAAGGAGCTTCTGTTCCCGCTCAAGCCCGGTGCGGCAGCGCTGCTCGCGCACTTGCAGGCCGCGGTCATTCCGTGTGCGGTGGCCTCATCGTCGCGCACCGACGAGATCGCGCAGCGCCTGGCGCGCGTGGGCGTGCTGCCGCACTTCGCGGCCGTGGCCGGCGGCAACGAGGTGCTGCGCGGCAAACCCGACCCGGCGCTGTACCTGCTGGCCGCCCAGCGCCTGGGCGTGGAGCCGGCACAGTGCCTGGCCTTCGAGGACAGCCACAACGGCGCCTGCGCCGCGCTGGCCGCGGGCATGGGCCTGGTGGTGGTGCCCGACCTGCTGCAGCCCGCGCCCGAGGTGGCGCAGGCCTGCCTGGCGGTGCTGGGCTCGCTGGAAGACGCCCTCCCGCAGGTACCCCTTTGGTTTGGGGCTCCCTGACCCGGTCAGATGGCGGTCTGCGCCTCGGCTTCGAGCACCTTGCGGCGGGCCATAGCCAGGTTGGCGCGGCTGCGGTCGAGCACGTAGTAGATGAACAGGCCGTCGTGCTTTTCCACCGGGCGGATGATGTGGTACTGCTGGGTCAGCGTGATCAGGATGTCCTCGATGCTGCCCGCCAGACCCAGCGACTTCATGGTCTTCATCTTGGCGCGCACGACCTCGGTGTTGCCGGCGGCGGCCAGCTCCAGGTCGAGTCCCGTGCCCACGGATTCGAGCAGCATGCCGCTGTTGTAGTCCACCAGCGCGGCGCACATGGCGCCCTCGGTCTGCATGAGCTGGTTCAGGAGTTCTTTGGGGGTGAATGCCATGGCGTGGTCTCCGGTGGTAGTGGAACAGGGAACGGAACTACAAAGACGGGGCGCTGCCCGGTTGCGGCGTGGCAACGCAAGCGGCAACCACCTGGTCCGCCGTGTTGCGGCAGCTCCAAAGCAGCTTGCCCAGCAGCGACGATTCGTTGGTGACCACGGTGAGCACCAGGTCGCCCGAGGGCACGGGCACATTCATCGAGACGATGTGGCCACTGCCCGATTCAAGGATCAGCCGCTCGGGCGCACTGTGCCCGGCCTCGCGCGTCATGGCGCCGGCCAGCGCACTGAGCGAGCCGGACATGGCCGAGAGCCGGTCGGCGTCCTGGCTGTCAGAGAGGGTGGAGGCCACCGTGAAGCCGTCGGCACTGGCCAGGGTGGCGCTCAGGATGCCGGGCGTGCCGCGCTGCAGTTCGCCCAACAGTTCGGCCAGCTGGGCAATGGTGACCAGGCGCAGCGCCGTGCCGGCAGACGAAAAGCCCGGGGTGCTGCCAATGCTGCTACTCATGTTCGATCTCCGCCATGCTCACCAGGACCGACAGCAAGAGGCGCACGTCGGCATCGCGCCGCACGTCCACCTCGAGCACGGGGGGGTTGTATCCGAGGGCGCCCAGCTGCTCGCAGTAGTCCACGATGCCGGGCGAGGGGTGCGTGTCGAGCCGGCCCACGCCGACCACGGTGCGCCGCGCCGGCACGTGGGGGGCGAAGGCCTTGAGGTAGCGCGCCACCTCGCCCACCGGGTCGGGCTGCGAGTTGTCGGCCAGCACGATCAGGCCAAAGGCGCCCGCGCCCAGGATGTCCCACATGAAGCGAAAGCGCTCCTGCCCGGGCGTGCCGAAGAGCTTGAGCACCCACTGGTCGCCCAGGCGGCATTCGCCGTAGTCGAGCCCTACGGTGGTCATGGTCTTGCCGGGCATGGAGAGCTCGGCGCCGCCGGTGATGGGTACGTCGGTGGAGAGAACCTCGTTATCGCTGATGGCGCGGATCGCGGTGGTCTTGCCGGCGCCCATGGGCCCCGTGAAGACGATCTTGAGATCGCGGGAGGTGCCTGCGGACACAGCAGGTGCAGGGGAGGGCATCACCATAGCTTGAGCCGTTCACGCAGGTTGCCGAGCCAGCCCGGTGGGCCGGCTGCGGTCGGTGGATTGGGAGGCTTCGCGGCGCCTACGGCGGCTGGCGCCGCCGCGGACTGGGTGGGGGCAGATGCGGCCCCGGCGCTGCCTTCGTCCACCGCCAGCCCCAGCGCCAGGCAGGCTTCGAGGAACCAGCGCACGGTGGCTTCGGGCACGCCGCTCTTGGCGCAGGCCTGCTCGTAGCTCAGCGCCTGGCTGGTCAGCAGCGCCGCCAGGCGGGGATGGCCTGCAGCGGTGAGGCCCACCGCATCGGGCCAGCGCGAAAGCCGGTAGTGGCCGGTGCGCTCGGGGGCGCTGGCACCCGTCTGCGCCAACCGCATTGCCAGGCCCCACAGCAGGTGGCGCAGGCTGTGGGCGGGCACGGATCGGATGAGCTCTTCCTCCACCGGGCTGACGCGGTGCGGCTCGCCCAGCGCATAGGCGCCCGATAGCAGCACGTCCATGGGCATGGAGGTGTGCACCAGTTGCTGCACGAAGTCGAACACGATCTGCTGGCCGGCGCTCATGGGCACCACGGCGCGGCGGCGCTCGGCCGTGCGGGTGCGCTCGCCCAGCAGCTCGAACAGGGCGCGCTGGCCCTTGACCGGGTCGAACTGCGACACACCGTGCACGCGCTGGGTGGCCGACTGCAGGACGGCGATGACATTGGTCATGCGCAAGGGAGTGGTCACCGTGAGATCGGCTGTGGCTTCCAGCGCCGCCCCCACGTCCTCGGGGTCCATCACGCGCACGGTGATGCACGGGGCATGGAAGCGGTAGGGCCAGTGGCCGGGAACGAAGACCACGTTGCACTCGGCCAGTTGCTCGCTGAACCGCGCCCGGATGTTCACCCCGCCTTCGAGCAGCCGAACCAGTGCGCGCAACACCAGCTGGTCCTTCTGCGCAATGTCCTGGGTACCGATGACAAGCCCCTCGCCCATACCAGTCAAGCCCCCTGTGCAGGATGGCGCCCGTGAAGGCGGCCATGGATGGCCAGGCCCACGCTCGAAGCAGGAAGATCAGGAGCAGAAACGGCGAGTGCGGGACCTGGGCGGTGTTGCATCGCTGGGGCGGCCTCTCGGTTGTTGTATGCGGCGGCAACTGAGACGGCAGCTCCCCTGAGCAACCTGGATCCAACGTGGCAGTTCCGCTGTCGTGAGCCCCGGAACAGGTTCCATGGGCCGGTAGACCGGTGACTTTGCGGACCCGTCTTTCGCACGGGGGTGCCGTTTCAGTATTTTTTCAGTATAGGGGAATGGGTTGCGCTGGCAAACCATTGATTGCCACACCGCAACGCTCGCTCGTGGCGGGCGATTCGCAGGTGTTGCGCCGATGCACCGCTTGGCGGCACCGCTGGCGCAATGCCTGGCTACTTCTGCTTCTGGTAGGCCTTGTCGGCTGGGGGGCCGCGGTCCGTGTCCTGCAGGCCACGCTGCACGTCGCGGTAGGCCTGCTGCACCTGTGCGTCGGGCTTGCCATGGGTCATGTCCACCGACTGGTCGCGCTCATGGGGCAGCTTGGGGCTTTCTTCCTGGGGGACGTTCTGCGCATCGGCATCGCCGCTGGTCGGGGTGCTGGCTGTCTGGCGTTTGGTGGTGTCCACCGAGGGTTCGTTCTTCTGGCGGTCGGCGGTGGTGGGCATGGGATTCTCCTGGGCGCCCCGGGGGCGCATTGGGTGTCGTACACCATAGTAGGCATGCCCAGCATGCCTGCGGTGTAGGCCCATACCCCATGCGCGCGACAGGCCGCACCACCCCCCAAAAACACTGTATGCCCAACCATATGCCACACTCTCGTCCTTATGTCTTCAACAGAGTGGGCCCAGGCGGCCCTGCAGTCGTTCGATGCGGTGGTGCAGGCCACCCCGGGGTTCCGCAGCCGGGGTGGGCAGCGGCGCATGGCCGAGCAGGTGGCACAGACCTTCAGCCAGGCCACGCTGGGCAAGGTGGACGAGGAAGCGGGCGAGGCTGCGCCCACCCGTTCCATCGCCGTGATCCAGGCCGGCACGGGTGTGGGCAAGTCGCTGGCCTACTGCGCGCCGGCCATCGCCATGGCGCTGTCGCGGGGCACCCGGGTGCTGATATCCACCGCCACAGTGGCGCTGCAGGAGCAATTGGTCAACAAGGACCTGCCCGCACTGGCACTGCTGCTGCCCCAGCCCTTCAAGTTTGCGCTGGCCAAGGGACGTGGGCGCTATGTCTGCAAGCTCAAGCTCGACCGCCTGGCCGGCACCGGCGAGGCCGAGGAGGTGATGGACGACGACCTGTTTGCCGAGGAAGAGGCTGCGGCCCGGGCCAAGCGCCCGCGCCAGGAGACCGAGGCACGCATCCAGTTCTACTCGGCCATGTCGCAGACCCTGGGCAAGGGCGGGTGGGATGGCGACCGTGACAGCCTGGACACGCCACCCGAGCCCGAGGTGTGGAGCGCCGTGGCGGCCGAGGGGGCCTCCTGCACCGGCAAGCACTGCCCGGCGTTCAGCCAGTGCACCTACTATGACAAGCGCAAGGAGCTGATCGGCGCCCAGGTGATCGTGGCCAACCATGACCTGCTGCTGTCGTCCCTGGGCGCGCGCGTGCTGCCCGAGCTGGACAACTGCCTGCTGGTGCTGGACGAGGCCCACCACCTGCCTGCAACGGCCCTCGACCAGTTCGCCTGCAGCATGGACCTGAGCCGCGTGACCTGGATCGAGCGCCTGGCCAGCCGCGGCCTGCGCATCGGCGCGCTGCTGGAGGTGGAAGAAATCGCCGACATCCCCAAGCACTCGGGCCAGCTGCGCCAGACGCTGCAGGATCTGGCGCGCATCGTGATGGACGTCTACGGTCCGGCGCTCAAGAGCCAGAAGGACGCCTGGGGACCGGCGCGCGTGCGCGTGCCGCGCGGTGAGTTGCCCGAGCCACTGATCGCCCCGCTGGGCCTGCTGGCCGCGAGCGCCGACGGTTTTCTCGAAGCGCTGCGCGCCATCTCCAAATCCCTGCGTGCCGAGATGCGCGACAAGCCCGACGAGGCGCGCCGCCTGTCCACCCTGTACGCGCAGATCGGCATGCTGGCGCCGCGCCTGGAAGAGCTGCACGCCACCGCCCAGCTGCTGCTGCAAGATGCGCCCGAGGGCGCGGTGCCAGCCGCCAAGTGGTTCACGCTGGAGGTGGAGGGCGACTTCATCGTGGTGAAGGCGCATGCCAGCCCCATATTGCCCGGCACCACGCTGCGCAACCACCTGTGGAGCGCGGTGCGCGGCGCGGTACTGACCTCGGCCACGCTCACCAGCTGCGGGCACTTCGAGTTCTTCATGCGCGAGTCGGGCCTGCACGGCGATGCGGCGGCCACCACGCTGGAGGTGCCGAGCCCCTTCGACTACGCCGCCCAGGGCACACTGATAGCGGCCGAAACCCGGGCCGACCCCAAGAACGCCGCCGCCTTCACGGCGGAGATGGTGGACGCGCTGCTCTACGACATCGCCAACGTCGAGTACGGCGCGCTGGTGCTGTTCACCTCGCGCGAGCAGATGCGCCAGGCCGTGGAGGCCCTGCCCACTGCCATGCGCAGCGTGGTGCTGGTGCAGAACGCGCTGCCGCGCACGCAACTGCTCAAGCGCCACCGCGAGCGCGTGGCGGATGGGCAGCCCTCGGTGATCTTCGGCATGCAGTCCTTCGGCGAGGGGCTGGACCTGCCGGGCCGGCTGTGCGAGTCGGTGTTCATCACCAAGCTGCCCTTCGCCCCGCCCGACGACCCGGTGGGCGAGGCCCGCGCTGAATGGCTGCGCGCCGTGGGGCGCGACCCCTTCAGCGAGCTGGTGGTGCCCGCCACCGCGATCCGCCTGGCCCAGTGGGTGGGCCGCGCCATCCGCACCGAGGAAGACCAGGCGCATGTCTACTGCTACGACAAGCGGCTCATGAACACCTCGTACGGGCAGCGCCTGCTCAAGGGCCTGCCGCCGTTTGCGCTGGAGCAGCGCAGGCCACGCTGAGCAGCGCCCCCCTTTGCCGCCATGCGGCACCGACCCTCTCTCCAGAAAAGAAAGAAAGCCTTCCATGACCCGCGCCATCCCCGCCTGCCCCCAATGCGGCCTGGAGAACACCTACCCCGATGGCAGCGGCAGCTATGTCTGCCCGGACTGCAGCTTCGAATGGCCCATGGTGGCCGAGGCGGCAGAGGCCGACGAGGCCGGGAGCGACGGCACCGTGCGCGATGCCCATGGCAACCCGCTGGCCGAGGGCGACGCGGTCATCCTGGTAAAGGACCTCAAGGTCAAGGGCTCGTCATCCACCCTCAAGAAGGGCACCAAGATCAAGGGCATCCGCCTGGTCGACGGTGCCGATGGCCACAACGTGGACTGCAAGACGGACCTGGGGAGCATGTTGCTGAAGTCGGAGTTTCTGAAGAAAGCGTGAATGCGCACGCCAGGGCCACTCCCGCATAATTGCGGCATGCACATCGGCCCTGCCCAACAGTCCCATATAGCAGACATCTGCCGGCGCTACCATGTGCGCCGCCTGCAGATGTTCGGCTCGGCCGCTGTGGACCAGGAGAGCCCCGACAGCGACATCGACCTGCTGGTGGAATTCATTCCTGGCGAGGCCCCCAGCGGTTTTGCGCTGGTGGACATGCAGGACGAACTGTCTGAGGCGTTTGCTGGCCGCAAGATCGATCTGGCTTTTCCATCGGTGATGAACAACCCCTTTCGCCGCCGCAGCATAGAGCCCCAGTTGCGCCCCCTGTTCCAGTGACGATCGATCGCACGCCCGCCCACTTGGCCGACATGCTGCAGTTCGTGCAGGAACTGCGGACCCTGGTGGTGTCCATGAGCGCCGCCGAGTTTGCGCAGCAAAGGGTGCTCTGCCTGGCGGTGGAGAAGCTGTTCATCAATCTCGGAGAAGCGGCAACGCGCGTCGATGCCGAGCGCGCACGGCAGATGCCTGGCATTCCCTGGCGCAGGGTGATCGGACTGCGCAACATCCTTGCCCATGGCTACGAGCAGGTGGCGCATGAGATCCTGTTCAAGACCGTCACAGACGATCTTCCTGCTCTGGAAGCCTCGTTACAAGGGGTGTTGCAGGACATAAAGGGTCTGTGAGCGCAGACTTGTGGGACAAACGCGCACGCCCGACCGCGCGCTGAGCCGACACGACGGGGAAGGGGAGCGGCCTACAGTGAATTTTTACCGATTCACCATCTGCCGGAGACACCCCATGCAACACGACACCCCCGCCCGCGAGACGCTGTGGAAGCTGATCAAGGACATCAAATTCGGCATGCTCACCCACCGCCATGCCAATGGCATGCTGCACGCGCATCCGCTGACCACGCAGAACCGCAGCATCGATGAACAGTCGCTGCTGTACTTCTTCATCCCCCGCAATGGCGAGCTCTATGGCCGCCTGCTGACCGACGGCCAGGTGAACGTGTCGTACGCCGACCCCGGTGACGACAGCTACGTGTCCCTGTCGGGCCAGGCCAGCTTCATGGAAGACTTGGCGCAGAAGGAAGCCCTGTGGTCGCCCATGGCCAAGGCCTGGTTCCCTGCGGGCCACACCGACCCCAACCTGGCCCTGCTGGCCGTGCATGTCGGTCATGCCGAGTACTGGGACGTCAAGGAAAGCAAGATGGTGCAGCTGTACAAGATGGCCAAGGCCGCCATCACCGGCGAGCAGCCACGCGACCTGGGCGAGCACAAGGAACTGACGCTGTCCTGAGGCAGCGCCTCCCGCTGGCGCGCCCCGCCTCCCGTCGGGCGCACCGTTCATCCCCGGACTACAGGAGATTTGGCATGAGCAGCAAGGAAAACCAGACCGACGACGACCTGAATGCCAGCAGCGACGGCAGCGGCAAGGTGGCCAACGCCCACAACAGCACGGGCGACAAGACCACGCAGATCAACCAGGGCCGCCGCACGCCCGAGAGCCGTGGCGACCGCGACACCCACCTGGGCAGTGGTAACCAGGGGCAATCGCGCCAGGGCGGGGCCGGCAGCAGCAGCGGTGGTGGGAGCCGCGGCGCGGGCTGATGCCGCGCACGGCTGCCACGCACCAGAAAGGGCCCTTGGGCTCTTTCTTTTTGATGGCAGGCCCTTGAAAACGCCGATGCACCATCCAATTACCATCCATATGGATGGCACAAGACGGCCAGAAGGCACTATGACCCCCACTTCCAACACTTCCCTGGCCTTGCGCAGCAAGGTCCCCGATTCGGAAAAGATCACCATCAACCTCGGCTATGTGGACCTGGGGCACATCGATCTGCTCGTATCGGAGGGCTTCTACGCCAACCGCACGGATTTCATCCGCACCGCCATCCGCAACCAGTTGAGCACCCAGAACGAGGAGGTGCGCCAGGTGGTGGCACGCAAGATGCTCGTGCTGGGACTGCAGCGCTTTGGCCGCACCGACCTGGAGGCCGTGCAGGCCGCAGGCCAGACGCTGGAGATCCGCGTGCTGGGCCTGGCCAGCATCGAGGACGACGTGCCGCCCGCGCTGGCGCAGGCGACGATCGCCTCGGTCACCGTGCTCGGGGCGTTCCACGCCAGCCCGGCCGTCAAGGCGGCGCTGGCGGGCCGCATCGGCTGAGACAAGCGCCTACCGTGGCGGGGTGCCCAGCGCACCACAACGGCGATTTCTTTCCTTTTCCATTCCAGACCGACCCTTTCGAGCGGCGGCATTCCGAGACAAAAACCGACGGCACCAGCCGCCCAGGGGCGGCCGTGCCATGAACGGCGCACGCCCTACCAGCTCACCCCAAGGACCTTCCCATGGACTGGAACCACAATCTCAAGCAACTCCTCGGCAACGCCACCGACCTGGTGCGCAAAGGCCAACTGGCCGATGCCACCCGCGCCATCCAGCAGGCCCTGGGCGGAATACCCGCCACTGCGGGCGCGGCAAGCGCCACAGCGCCCCATGCCGGTGCCACCGGCACCTTGCGCGAAGGCCGGGCAGGAATGCCCGCGTCCAGCCCAGCGGGTACAGGCTGGCGCAATGGCTTTGCGCAGGCCGATGTTGAAGACGCCGTGGTGATCGACCTGCCGGATGACACGCCTGCCCGCAGCCAGCCCTCCCCGGCCACGGACCCCGCGAGAGCCCGTCCCGCTGCCGCGCAGGCGCCCGGCAGCTTCACCCGGGTGGCCTTTGCGCTGGCTGGCGCCCCGCAGGACCATTACTACCTGTATGTGCCGCCCGGAGCCGACACCGGTGCACCCATGCCCCTGCTGCTCATGCTGCATGGCTGCACCCAGAACCCCGAGGACTTCGCCACCGGCACGGGCATGAACGGCGCGGCGGCGCGGGCGAATGCTCTGGTGCTCTACCCGGCCCAGGCGGGCAGCGCCAACCCCAAGGCCTGCTGGAACTGGTTCCGGCCACAGGACCAGCGGCGCGGCGGCGGCGAGCCGGCCACGCTGGTGGCCATGGTGCGCGAGGTGATGGCACGCCACCCGGTGGACAGCAACCGCGTCTATGTGGCGGGCCTCTCGGCCGGTGGTGCCATGGCGGCCCTGCTGGCGCGCGAATACCCCGATCTGTTTGCCGCCGTGGGCGTGCATTCGGGCCTGTCGGCCGGCGCGGCGCAGAACGTGATGGCGGCGCTGTCGGCGATGAAGACCGGCGCCAAGGCCGCCAGCACCAGCCCGTTCGCGACGACCACGCCCCCCGTCATCCAGCTGGGCACGGCCCTGCCCCTGATCGTCTTCCATGGCGACGCCGATGCCACCGTGCATGCCCGCAATGGCGAGCAACTGGTGGAGACCGCACTGGCCGCAGCCGAGAGCGAGGTACGCCCTGCGGTGACCACCGGCCGGTCGGCCCACGGCCAGGGCTATACGCGCACCCTGTACCAGAGCGGCGGCGCCACGCTGGCAGAGCACTGGGTGCTGCACGGTGGCGGCCACGCCTGGGCCGGCGGCGATGCGCGCGGCAGCCATACCGATCCCCGGGGCGTGTCGGCCACCGAGGAGATGCTGCGCTTCTTCCTCGCACACCCCCGCTGTTGATCCCCGGCCACGCGCCACCATAATTTGCCCCCGGGGCCACGCACCGCCCCATCCATACCAACAGCAAGGTGCGGTACCTGGGGGTAAATTCACCGTGGAAAACGTCTACATTTCCTTCGCGGGACTGGTGGCCATCGGACTTGTCGTCTACTTTGTGCGGCGCGCCAGGCGCCAGGACAACACCCGCACCGACCTGAAGATCACCGGCGTGCGCATCGACCCGCCCTCGGGCAGTGTGCTGCAGGCCAACACCCCCATTACCGTGGCGCTGGACTACCGCTACTCGGCACCCCGCGAGCCGCTGTATGTCTGGGTGAAGATCCTCGACACCACCTACGACTCGGTCTACGAGGGTTCGCACGACCGCATGGAGCCCGGCACGGGCCGGATCGGCCGTTCGGTGCATCTGACGCAGGCCGGTACGGTGCGCGAGCTGTTCATCGTGGCCAAGAACCAGGACTTCGTGGAAGTCTTCAACCAGGCGCTGGCGGTGGACTTCACCTACAAACAGGCCGAGGTCGACGAGGAGTGGATGAACGACGGCAAGGGGTCGGAGATCACCGTCATCACCCTGCCCATCCCCTCGCCGGCCGTGGTGAAGGCCGGCACACGCATCGGCGTGGACATCGCCTATGCGATCAACACCGAGGAAGACCTGGACATCTGGGCCATTCCCGAAACACAGACCAACATGACCTATGAAGGCACCACGGGCAGGCAGGTGGGCACGGGCGTCGTATCCAAGCACTTCACCGTCATCGACCCCGGCAAGCTCACCAGCGTCCGGCTGCTGATGAAGAACGCCGCCAGCCAGACGGTCTACGAGCGCGTCGTGCCGGTGGACTACACCTATACGCCGGCGTGAAGCCCGCCTGGCAGGGCCGCAAACCCTGGGCCGGGGCCGGGGCAAGGGCTTCGGTTTATCCTCCAGGCCCCATGTCCCGTATCGCCGTCATCGACTTTGAAACCACCGGCATTTCGCCCGGTCAGGGCGCCCGCGCGACCGAGGTGGCCATCGTGCTGCTGGAAAACGGCCGCGTGGTCGACCGGTTCCAGAGCCTGATGAAAACCGGCGCCTGGATCCCTGCCTTCATCACCCAGCTCACAGGCATCACCAATGCCATGGTGAACGCCGCGCCCGAGGCCGCCGGCGTGATGCAGGACGCCGCCCGCTTCGTGGGCAATGCGCCCATGGTGGCACACAACGCCGCGTTCGACAGCAAGTTCTGGCAGGCCGAGCTGGCGCTGGCGGGCGTGGCCGCGCCGCACGCGTTCGCCTGCACGGTGCTGCTCTCGCGCAGGCTGTACCCCGATGCGCCGAGCCACAAACTGGGTACGCTGGTGGACTACCACGGCCTGCCGCGCACGGGCCAGGCCCACCGGGCCCTGGCCGATGCCGAGATGGCCGCCGAGTTGCTGGCGCGCATGCAGCACGACCTGCGCCAGCGCTGGGGCGTAGCCGAGCCCGGCCATGCGCTGCTGATGGCGCTTCAGCGCTGTGCCAAGCCCGGTATCGGCAAGCTGCTCGCACAGCATGGCAAGCCTGTGATCCCGGTGACCTGCTGACCGATCTCCCTGCCCGCAACCCTTGTTTGCTGGCGCGGGCATACGGCGAATCGCCGAAAATGCGCGGTTGCCTTCTTGAACCGATTCACACCATTTTTTCCATGACCGATACCACCCAAGCCCCACCGCTGCCCGACCACCTGTCCGTCGACCCGCGCAGCCCGCACCATGTCGCGGCCGTTTTCGAGCACGACATCGGCATCCGCTTCAACGGCAAGGACCGCTCTGACGTGCAGGAGTACTGCGTCAGCGAAGGCTGGGTGAAGGTGCCCGCCGGCAAGACGCTGGACCGCAAGGGCCAGCCGCTGATGATCAAGCTCAAGGGCACGGTGGAAGCCTTCTACCGCCAGCCTGAATAAGCCCTTTTCCGCCGATTCCATGGACGGGTTGGCCCCGGCGGCCTGGGTTATCCACTGCGATGGCAGCGCCATACCCAACCCCGGCCGCATGGGCCTGGGCGCCGTGCTGGTCGCGCCCGACGGCACGCGCCACGCCCTGTCGCAGGCCACGCACACCACCGGCTGCAACAACGAGGCCGAACTGGGTGCGCTGGTGATGGCCTTGAACGAAGCCCGGGCCCGCGGCGCCACCACATTGCAGGTCTACAGCGACAGCAGCATCCTGGTGGAGCAGCTAGGCGGGCTTGCCAGCCCATGCGTTGAACGGCTGGAGTCGCTGTACGCCGCTGCACGCGTCCTGCTCGAAAGCTTCGGCGAAGTACAGCTGCAGTGGATTCCCCGCCACCGCAATGGCGAGGCCGATGTCCTGGCGCGCGCGGCACTGGGTGCGCCGCCCAAACCTTCCGTGCACCCCTCCCTGCGGGGCCTGCCGCGCAAGAAGCGCAGGAGCCCGCCGCCGCTGCCGGGCTGACCCCGGCCGGCGTTCACGACGGCTCGAAGCCCATCGCGGCCCGGTAGGCCGCGATCTTGGGCAACAGCACCTGGCGGCGCGCCAGGCTCTCGGGCGGCCAATGCGCTTCGCGTTCATAGTATTCAGTAACCACAGCCGCGCCTTGCGGCAGCACCACCCAGGGCTGCTTGGCGAGGGTGAAGATGTGGATGTCCGGCGGCAGGTGGTCGGGCGCATCGAGCGTGCCCACGCGCACGAAGGACACCAGCGGGCCCGCGCCCGCATAGTGGCTCCACACGGCCACATGGCAGTGCGGGCAGCGCGCGATCTTCTGGCCCAGGCCGCTTTCCGAAGGGGTGTCGACCAGCACAGGCGGGCCGCCCAGCAGGCGGATGCGGTCGGCCTCGATCATGGCGTTCAGCGCGAAGGAAGCCCCGCTCTCGCGCTGGCACCAGCGGCAGTGGCAGCAGTGCACGAACAGGGGTGCCGTTTCCATGCGGTAGCGCACGTGGTGGCAGTCGCAACCGCCTTCGAGCGGGAATGGGGGCGTGGACGGGAACTGCATGGCGATCACTCCGTGGAGTGCCGCACGTTACGGCAAAAGCCACACCCTGTCACTCCCGTCCTGTCACGCGCCGCAGTCTGCCGCGCGGGCCCGCAGCAGGGACTGTTCCTGCGCATTGTGCGTAAGCGTGGCGGCCAGTTCGAACTGGGCACGCGCTTCTGCACTGCGGCCCAGCTTGGCCAGCAGGTCGCCACGCACGCTGGGCAGCCAGTGGTAGTCGCGCAGGGCGGGGTCGGCGCCCAGTGCATCGACCAGCACCAGTGCGGCGGCGGGCCCGTCGGCCATGCCCACGGCCACGGCGCGGTTGAGCGCCACGACGGGTGAGGGCGCAACCTGCAGCAGCGCGTCGTACAGTGCCACGATGTGGTTCCAGTCGGTGTCCGCAGCACGGCGTGCGCGCGCATGGCAGGCCGCGATGGCGCCCTGCAGCGCGTAGGGCCCCCAGGGGTGGCCGGCGCGGGCCAGTTGCTCGGCCCGGTCGAGCGCGGCCAGGCCGCGGCGCACCAGCAGGTGGTCCCAGCGTGCGCGGTCCTGGTCCATGAGCAGCACGGGGCGACCCTCGGCATCGGTGCGTGCGGGCAGGCGCGAGGCCTGTATCTCCAGCAGCGCCACCAGACCCTGCACCTCGGGTTCGTCGGGCGTGAGGCCGGCCAGCACGCGCACCAGGCGCAATGCCTCATCGCACAGGGCCGGGCGCATCCAGTCGTCGCCCGCCGTGGCGGCATAACCTTCGTTGAAGACCAAATAGATCACTTCGAGCACCGAGGCCAGGCGCGGCGCACGCTCGGCCGCGCCGGGCACCTCGAAGGGCACATGCGCGGCCGTGAGGCTGCGCTTGGCGCGCACGATGCGCTGGGCCACGGTGGCCTCGGGCACCAGGAAGGCGCGCGCGATCTCCACGGTGGACAGGCCGCCCAGCAGCCGCAGCGTGAGGGCCACGCGCGCCTCGGTCGACAGCACGGGGTGGCAGGCGGTGAAGATCAGGCGCAGCAGGTCGTCGCCGATGTCGTCCTGGCGTGCGGCATCGAGCGCATCGACGAAGTCCGGCGTGTACTGGGCTTCGAGTGCTTCCATGTCATGGCCCAGGGCCTCGTGCTCGCGCGCCTGCATGGCCTGCTGGCGCAGGTGGTCCAGGGCACGGTTGCGGGCGGTGGTCATGAGCCAGGCGGCGGGGTTGTCAGGCAGGCCGCTGGAGGGCCAGTGCTCCAGGGCAGCCACCAGCGCATCCTGCGCCAGCTCTTCGGCCCGGCCCACGTCGCGCGTCATGCGCGCCACGCGGGCAATGATGCGGGCCGCCTCGATGCGCCATACCGATTCGATGGTGCGGTGCAGGGCATCGGGGCTGGGCGCAGCCATGGTCAGCCGAGTGCCTTGCTGGCGTCGACCATGTAGGCGAACTCCCAGGTGTGGCCATCGAGGTCGTCGAAGCCATGGGCGTACATGAAGCCATGGTCCTGCGGTGCGCGCGGTGACGTGGCGCCGGCGGCCACGGCCTTGGCCACCAGGGTGTCGATCTCCTCGCGGCTCTGGGCCGACAGGCAGACCAGCACCTCGGAGGTCTTGCGCGCATCGGCCACCGCCTTGTCGGTGAAGGTCTTGTAGAACTCCTCGACGAGCAGCATCACGAAGAGGTTCTCGCCGAGCACCAGGCAGGCACCCTGCTCGTTGGTGAACTGCGGGTTGAAGTCATAGCCCAGCGCGCGGAAGAAGGCTTGCGAGCGGCCCATGTCCTTGATGGGCAGGTTGACGAAGATCATCTGGTGTTGCATGGCGGTCTCCTGAGTGGATGAAACGATAAGGGATAACGGACGGGGAAAACAGGGGGTGATGCGAAAGCCGGACAGGATCACTTGGCAGCCTCGGCCGCGAGGAAGCCCAGGCCGTCCTCGAAGTCCTTGCCGACCATGTGGTCCATGTTGAAGAACAGGTGCATGAGCTTGGCCAGGTAGGGCACGGGGCCGTGCATGGCCCAGGTGACGCGGGTGGCCTTGCCGCCACCATCGGGCGCCAGCGTGAAGTCAACGCGGTTGTGGGCCTCGAACGGTGCGACGAAGTCGAGCTTCATGCCCACATGGGCGGGCGCCGTGGCCTCGGTGATCTCCATGCTGCCTGTGCCCACCTTGTCGCCCTGCCAGGCATAGCGCGCGCCGGGGCCGGCGGTGGCGGTGCTGTACTCGCCCTTGGCACCGGGGTCCTTGCGCTCGTAGGGGTTCCAGGTGTTGAAGCGGCGCAGGTCCTGGACCAGGCCGAACACGCGCTCGGGCGGGGCCTCGATCACGCGGCTGCGCTCCACACGGAAGGTATCAGGGCGGGTGGCCGCATAGGCCAGCAGCAGGGCCAGGGCGGCCAGCACGACGAAAGCAATGGTCTTGATCATGGTGAATCCTGGGGTGGTCGTGGGAAATCGGGGTCAGCCGCGTGCGGCCTCAATGTCGCGAAAGCGCTGCACGCCTTCGCCCGGTGCAAAGTCATCGAGTTCGAACACCGGCCGCACCTCGATCTCGGCTGCGAGCCCCTCGCCGCGCGGGTTGGGAAAGCGCCGTGCCCACTCCATGGCCTCATCGCGCGAGCGCACCTGGATCAGCGTGTAGCCGGCGATCAGCTCCTTGGTCTCGGTGAAGGGCCCGTCGACCACCGTGCGCTGGCCACCGCTGCCGTAGCGCACACGCCAGCCCTGGGCGCTGGCCTTGAGGCCCATGCCATCGAGCAGCACGCCCGCCCGTGACAGCTCCTCGTGGTAGGCGCCCATGGTGGCAAGCATGTCCTCGCCGGGCAGCACGCCGGCTTCGCTCTCGGGGCTGGCTTTCACCAGAATCATGAATCGCATGGCACATCTCCTGTGTGTGGAAGTCGCTGTGCAGGGGGATGGAAATTCCCTGCGCTCATCCTCCACGACGAACAGGCGCCCGCAGAATCGACACGGATGTCGAAAAACAAGGGTTTGTACTTAGATAATTTCCATCCCCCAATGAAAACAGCCCATGCCGGGGCCGGCATGGGCTGCTTGCGGGGGGACCGCAGCGGTCAGCGCTTGGCCGCGGGGTTCTGCGCCATATAGGCGAGGGTGGCGCTGGTGAGCGCACGCACGCCGATGCGCAGGGCCTTCTCGTCGATCACGAATTCGGACGAGTGGTTGGGTGCGCCGGACTTGTCGCCGAAGGGCGAGGCATAGAGGTTCCAGAACACCACGGGCACGCCGCTGCCGCCAAACGAGCCGAAGTCTTCGGACCCCATGGAGGGCAGCACCTCCCTGGCCTTGTCGGCGCCGCCTGCAGCCACAGCGAAGGCCGGGGCCAGGACAGCGGTGATCTTCGGATCGCTGACCACCACCTCGTAGCCGGTGTCGATGGTGACCTCGGCCGTGAGGCCCGCGCTCTCGGCGATCTTCTGGGCCTTGAGGCGGATGCTGTCGTGCGCGACCTTCTGGTTGCGCGCCGAGAGCGAACGCACGGTGCCGCCGATCTCGGCCGTGTCGGGCAGGATGTTCACGCGGTTGCCGCTTTGCAGCAGGCCGACGGTGACCACGGTGGGGCCGTCCAGCGGGTCGATCTGCTGGCTGATGATGCCCTGCAGGGCGAGCACGATCTCGGCCGCGGCCAGCGTCGGGTCCTTGGCCGTCCAGGGCGAGGAGCCGTGGCCGCCCTTGCCCTGGAGCTTGATGTTGAACACATCGCCGCTGGCCATGAAGCTGCCGGCGCGGTAGGCCAGGGTGTTGCCCGGTGCGCGGGCGCTGATGTGCTGGCCCATGACGACGTCGACCTTGGGGTTGTCGAGCACCTTGGCCTCCATCATGGCCTTGGCACCGCTGGGCACGGGGCCGGGGCCCAGTTCTTCGGCGGGCTGGAACAGGAAGACCACGGTGCCTGCCAATTCGCTGCGCACGCTGGACAGGGCCTGCGCCGCGCCCAGCAGCATGGCCACGTGCGTGTCGTGCCCGCAGGCATGGGACACCGGCGTCTCGTTGCCGCGCCATTGCGCGCGCGCCGTGGACTTGAAGGGCAGGTCGTTGCGCTCCTGCACGGGCAGGGCGTCCATGTCGGCGCGCAGGGCCACCACGGGGCCCGGCTTGCCGCCGCGCAGCACGGCCTTGATGCCGGTCTTGGCGATGCCGGTCTGCACCTCGATGCCGGGCATTTTCGCCAGCGCCGCCGCAATGTAGGCCGCAGTCTGGACCTCTTCGTAGGACAGCTCGGGGTGCTGGTGGATGTGGCGGCGCCAGGCGATCACCTGGGGTTCGGCCGCATCGGACAGGGCCAGCACGCGCTGGGCCAGGGGCGAAGTGGTCTGGGCGGATGCGGACATCGCCAGGCTGGCAAGCAGAGCGGCCAGCGGCAGGAGCCGGTGTTTCATGGAAGACGCCTTCGTAAGAATGGACAGGGACGGCAACCACTCTATCCCCAAGCCCATGCCGCGAACAGTCACAATTTCGTTGTAGTGACAACCAGAATGCATCACCCTGTGCACCGGAGACTTCGATGAAACCGCACCAGCTCAAGGCCTTTCTCGCCGTGGTGGAGCTGCGCAGCATCCGCCAGGCGGCGAACGCGCTGCACATCACCCAGCCCGCCATCTCGCGCGCGATCCGCGAGCTGGAGGAGCACCTGGCGGTGCCGCTGTTCGTGCGCAGCGCGCACGGCGTCACGCCCACCGAGTACGGCCTGGCCTTCGAGCGCCGCGCGCGCCTGCTGGAGCAGGAGGCCGAGAGGGCGCGCGACGAGCTGCGCCAGATGCGCGACGGCCAGCTCGGCTGCGTGCGCGTGGCGGTGTCCTCGGTGCCGGCCATGGCACTGCTGCCGCAGGCGCTGGCACTGTTCCGCGCCGAGCTGCCAGCCACCGCGCTGGAGTTCAGCGAGGGCCTGGCGCCCCTGGTGCTGCCCGCCTTGCGCGAGGGCCTGCTGGACCTGGCCCTGGTGCAGCACCGCCTGGAGCGCGTGGGCCCGGACGTGGATTGTGAGGAGCTGCTGACCACGCCGCTGGCTATCTGCGCGCGGGTGGGCCATCCGCGTGCGCGGGCCCGCAGCCTGGCGGCACTGCAGCACGAGGAGTGGGTGGGCTGGGACCGCGCCATGGTTGAAGACCTGTTCGCCGGCAGCGGCGTGCCCGCGCCCGAGCGCATCGTGGTCAGCCGCTCGATGGAGATCACGCGCGCGCTGGTGGGCCGGGGCGATCTGATCAGCGTGTTCGCGCGCCCGGCGCTCGACCGGGAGCTGGCGCGCCACGGCATCCGCGCTATTCCCGTGCAGACCCGCCTGCCGGAGCTGACCATCAGCGCGATCACGCGGCGCGGCCACATCCCGACGCCGGCGGCACAGAAGTTTCTCGAAGCGGTGCGCACGGCAGCCCGGGGCATCGCAACCCCATAGCCTGGCCATGCAGGGCAGCGCCGAATGGGGCGACCGTGAAATATTGCCCACATTGCGGTCTTTGTGCCCGCCAGGACCGCCGCGAGCCCGGCCACGGCGCAGGCGGCCCTTACGATCATACGAAGGACCCACCACCGCATGAACAAGCACACCCCTCCCATCGCAGCACCCTGGATCGCCAGCATTCCCCTGTCGGCCGATGGCGCGGCATTCGCGCTGCTCATCGTGCACCCGGGCCGGGCCATTGCTCCACCCGAGGGCCTGCGCGCCGTCATGCGTTTCAACGCCGATGGCGAGGGTGGCTTTGTCGCCGCGGCCATGGCGGGGGACGGCTGCTGGGGCTACATCGACGCCGAAGGCCATTGGCGCGTGCCCCCAACGCTGGAGAACGCGCGCGACTATTCCGAAGACGGCCTGGCACGCTTTTGCCAGGGCGGGCGCTGGGGCTTCGTGAACCTGGCGGGCGAGGTGGTGATCGCACCGGCCTTTGAGGACACGCGGCCGTTTCGCGGCGGGCTGTGTGCGGTGATGGTGGGCAAGAACGCCTGGCGCATCATCGACCGCGAAGGGAAGTTCACCTGCGAGGAGAGCTTTCGCGAACTGAGCACCTTCGGCGCGGGCGCACTGGCGCGCGCAGTGAGCAAAGCCAAGGGCACGAACCAGCTCGCCTATGGCTATGTCGACGGCCAGGGCCGCTGGGTGATCGAGCCGCGCTTTCAGCGCGCGTTGCCGTTCGGCGAGCAGCCCGCCACCGCCGCATCGCTGGATGGGGAGACGTATGGCCTGATCGATGCACGCGGGCAGTGGGTGCTGGAGCCCCGCTACCCGGACATCCGGGCCTTCAACAAGCAGGGGCTGGCCTACTTCGACGAACCCGACTCGTGGGACAACGGCCACGGCTACCTGGACGCCAAGGGGCGCGTGGTGATCAAGGGCGAGCGGCACCTGTCCAGACACATGGTGCACGGCATGGTGTGCAGCGACTACAACGGCGCCGGCTATCTGCGCGCGGATGGCAAGGCGCTGGACACGCCGTCGCTGGTCTACGGCAGCCACTTCCGCTCGGAAGGCGGCTTTGCGGTGGTGCGCACCGCCGCATCGGCAGCGCACAAGGGCCACGCAGGCCGGCCCGCCGCCTGGGCCCTGCTGCACCCCGATGGCCGCGTGGCAAGCCTGGCAGAGCCCCTGCTGGAGCCCCTGACGAACGGCGATGGATGGCTGGTGGAGGAGATGAACGACACGCCGCTGGTGCCGTTTCTCACGCGCGATGGGCAGGTGGCGTACCTCGACCGCGATGGCGCCGTGGTCTGGCGCGCGCAGTACGACGGACAGCACGCCACGCTGCTCGATGCGCAGGGCCAGGCGCTGTGGCGCAGCGACGCGCAAGAGGGCGACTGCCGGGCGCCCCACCCCTTCTTCCTGCCACCCATCACCGACCACCTGGAGGGCATCGACACGCTGGACGGCATCGTTCCCCTGGCCGAGACCTTGCTGGCCGAAGCCGAGACCCGGCTGCACCGCCTGGCTGCGGGCCAGACGCTGGAGCGCGAGCCCTCGCCAGATGGCGACGACGACGATGATGAGGACGGGGACGACGATGAGGACACCGTGCAGGCGAATCGCGCGGTGGTGCTGCGGCGGGTGGTGCGCACCTACATCAGCGAGGAGCACAACGGCCCCTACGAGTTCCTGTGCTCTGAGTTGAGCGACGCGGTGAACCAGGCCCGCGAGGCGATGCTGCAGGCGCTGGAGGCCCGCTACGGCCCGGCCGACCCGGACCCCGAACACGCCGCACCCTGGCACGGCGCTGAACGTACCCAGGCCTGGGCGGTGCCGATGGCCCAGGCCCTGCCGGGCGATACCGGTGTGCTGCACGAGTCGCGCGAGCAATGGGTCACGCTGTACAAGAGCTCCGACTCTGGCGATGGCGATGCCTGGTGGGAGCTGTGGCTGATGGTGGCCCCGAGCCTGGACGCCCTGGAGACGGCACGGCGTGCACGCAGCGGCCTGGTGTCGCAGGGCGCTGAGGACGGCGATGGCGGCAATGATGAAGCGGGCGATGAAGCGGGCGATGAAGGGGGGGATGAGGGGGAGGTCGATAGCGCATCCGGCGAGCGCCCCAAGCCCCAGACGCGCGCCGAATGGCTGCAGGCCGTGGGCAGCGACCGCTATGCCATTGGCCAGGTGCCCGCCCAGTGGCTGGACGACGCGATGGTGGATGCCGCCCTGGCCAACGAGGTGGAGGCGCTGGCCTTTGTGCCGCCGGCCTTCCAGACGCCCGAGCGCCTGGAGGCGCTGGTGCGCCAGGGCGTGAACTCGGCGGCCAGCATCCCGCCCGAATGCATGACCGCACAGGCCTTGGCGCTGGCCCGGCAGCTGTACGCGCAAGAGTCCGACTGGCACTGGCGCGACGAGCGCAACAGCCGCATCCCCAAGGAATGGGACCACAACAGCCTGGGCGACGTGTGGGGCTGCCTGCTGACGCCGGAGCTGGCACTCAAGGCAGTGCGCGCACAGGCACCGCTGCGCGACCTGGCGCACTGGCTGCGCACCGATGCGGTGGAGAAGGCGGCGCTCAAGGCCGACATCTACAACATCAGCTACATCGACAAGGCGAAGATCACGCCAGAGCTGGCTGCGCTGGCCGTGCAGCACGACTATGGCTGCCTGATCGAGGAGATTCCGCCCGAACTGGTTACCCCTGAGCTGTGCCTGGTGTCGGCCCGCGTCAATGGCCTGTCGCTGGAGAAGATGTCCGAGCCGCTGCGCAGCGTTGCGGTGTGCGTGGCCGCGCTCAAGGACCGCTCGGACGTGTTCCCGCACGTGCCCGAGGCCCTGCGCCTGGCCGTCACCACGCAGCTGATCGAGGACGATCTGGCCGGGGCGCGCAAGGAGGGCGAGCCGCGCGAGGGCAGCCACTGGCACGGCTACCGGGCGTGGGTCAAGCTCTGGGACGAGGACTACGAGGGCGCCATCGCCGACGCGAAGCTGGGGCTGCCGCAGATGCGCTACGAGCAGCATGCGAACTATGTGCTGGCCAGCGCCTACATGGAACTCGGGCGCGAGGCCGAGGCGGCGCTGGAGGCATCGACCGTGCTGTCCCTGCAGTCACCGTACAGCGCGCAGTGGAACGACGAGGAGGACACCAGCTGGCTGCAGGCGCTGGTGCAGGAGCAGGCCGGCACGGCCGACGATGGTGCGCTGCTGGCCCAGCTGCAGTCGCACCCGCGCACGCTGGCGGACATTCCGCGCGAGCGCATCACCCATGCCATGGTGGATGTGGCCATGGCGGTCGACGAGGACACGGTGCGCTTCGTGCCGCGCCGGCTCATGACACCGGCACGCTACGCCGCGGCCCTGCGCCAGGGCGTCAAGCAGTTCGAGCAGATACCCCCAGCCATGCTGGGCGAGGAGGCCTGCATCGAGTACGTGAGCGGTGGTGGCTGGCGCCTGGAATACCTGCCCGAGGCGCTGCGCACGGTCATGGTGTGCGCGCACGCGGTGCGGCGCAGCAGCAGTGCCATGGAGTATGTGCCCGAGGCACTGCGTGCCCAGGTGCGGGAGGCCATGAAACAGCTGAGCGCCGAGGAGGACGCAGACAGCTCGACCGGTTCTGCCAGCGGCGACTGGCTGACGCGCCGGCTCGTGGATTCGCTGATGACCAAGGACGCCACGGCATCGGGCGGGCTGCAGCAAAGGGGCATGTTCACGGCCTTTATCCTGAAGACCATGCTGGGTGCGAAGTCCGACGACACCGCGAGGCTCAAGGGCCTGGCCGGGTGGTTCGAGGTGCGACCCTTCCTGGCCATGGTGACCAACCTGGTGCTGGGCCTGGCCGCGCTGGTCAGCCATGCATTCGTGTCCGTGGGCGCCTGGCGCGCCGAGGGCCCATGGGTGGGGCTGGGCACCTTTGCGCTGATGGGCTTTTCGGAGCTCTACTGGGCCTGGCGCTTTGTGTTCTCCACGCCGTTCAGGCCCGGGCTGGGCGTGGCCTGCCTGGTGGTGATGCTCTACGTGTTCGCCTGGCGCTGGATGTACCGGCGCATCGGCTTGGTCTATGCGGCCCAGGCCAAGGACAAGGGCGAGGATTGAGCGCTCAGAAGGTGTGAATGGACCCGGCGTGTCCGAGCAGGCCGCCAAAACGCGTGCGATCTAGGCGCAAAGCGGAGACATAGCTCGGGCTATGGCGAGCATCTGCAACGACGAGCGCGCGTGTTTTGGAGGGATGAGCGGGCATGTCGGGTTCGTTCACACCTTCTTAGGCTGTCGCGCCGTCGTAGCAGGGGGCGATGGCGCGCACCTCGATGGTCGCCCATTCGGCGGCCGGGCATTCGCGCGCGATGGCCAGGGCCTCTTCGCGCGTGGCGCAGTCCACGAGGAAGAAGCCGCCGATCATTTCCTTGGTCTCGGCGAAGGGGCCGTCCACCAGGCGCGGCTGGCCTTCACGCACCTGCAGGCGCACGCCCTGGGTGTCGTTGGCAAGGGATTCACCACCCAGCAGCAGGCCACGCGCCTGCAGGCCGGCGCCGAAGCGCTGCATGCGCGCATAGACCTCCTGCCCTTTGGCCAGGCCGCGCTCGGCACGCTGGCCTGGGGGTTCCATGATGAGCAGCATGTAGGGCATGGGGATCTCCGGCAGTGAATGGTGGGGATGGGCGCGATTCTAGAAGCGTCTTCAGAACACGGCCCGGCCCGGCGTGCGCAGCGCCTGCACCAGGTCGGCGGCAAGGCGCGGCATGTCCGTGGGCCTGCATTCGCCCAGGCTCACGCGCACGGCCGGGGCACTGGCCAGGCGCAGCGGCGTGCCGGCCTGCACGGCCCAGCCGCGCGAGGCCATGGACTGCACCACGGCCGCCTCGTCGGCCACGGGTAGCCACATGTGCAGGCCCTCGCCGGGCGCCAGCACGACCTGCTGCGCGGCCAGCGCCTGCACCAGGGCCTGGCGCCGGGCGGCGTAGGAGCCGCCGGCCTGCGCCAGCGCGCTGCCCTCGCGCATCTGCCGCCACAGGCCTGCCGCCAGGCCTTGCAGGATGCGGCTGACCCAGCGCGGCCCCAGGGCCTGCTGGGCGCGCAGGGCCTGCAGCAGGGCCGGCGTGCCCGTGGCCAGCGCCACGCGCAGATCCGGCCCGAGGAACTTGCTGACCGACACCACATGCAGCCACAGCGGAGGCAGCGACGCCGCCATGGCCAGCGGTGCGGCCGACAGCGGGCCCCAGTGGTCGTCGAGCACCACGAGCAGGCGGGGCAGGGCCTGCAGCTGGCGGCGCAACGCCTTCCAGCGCGCGGGGCTGATGGCGGCACCCGTGGGGTTGTGCGCGCGCGGCGTGAGCACCAGGGCGGCGCAGCCCTGCAGCACACCGGCGTCGGGCACGCACAGGCCCTCGCCATCCACCGGCAGCGGTACGGGTTTGAGGCGCAGGCTGTGCATCAGCGCCACCAACGGCGGCCAGCACGGGTCCTCGACCGCCACGCGGTCACCGGGGTGGGCATGCACGCGCAGGGCGCGCTCCACCGCATCGAGCGTGCCGGAAAACACCCCGATCTCGTCACAGGGCAGGCCCTGCGCCATGAGCCATTGCCGCGCCTCGGCCTGCAGCGCGGGCAGGTCGGCCGGGGCCTCGTAGCTGGCGGAGGAGGCCAGCGCGGCCCAGGCCGCTGCACCGCCCTGCAATTGGGGCAGCAGCGACGCGTCGACATTGCCGCTGGCCAGGTCACGCAGGCCCGTGGGCACGGCATAGGCCTGGGCCATGCGCGCCGGGGCACCCACCACGCGCGTGCCGCGGCGCCCGTCGGTCACCACGCGGCCTGCGTCGCGCAGCCTGGCATAGGCCGCGGCCACGGTGTTGGGGTTCACCGCAAGCTGCTGCGCCAGCGTGCGCACGGCGGGCAGGGCGTCACCGGGCTGCAGGGCGCCGCTGCGCAGGACATCGAGCAGGCTGTCGGCGATGTCAGCGGCGGTTTTGCCATGGGCGTACAATAAATTCATACATTCATTTTAATGTATTAGTACAAAAAGGAAATACCATGAAGACCGCGTTGGCGCTGCGGCATGTGCCGTTCGAAGACCTGGGACTGCTCGCCCCCTTGCTGCAGCAGCGCGGCTATTCCGTGCGCACCCACGATGCCGGGGTGGGGCCGCTGGAGGACAGCCTGCACCCAGAACCTGACCTGCTGGTGGTGCTGGGCGGGCCCATCGGCGCCTTCGACGAGGCGGCCTACCCGTTCCTCACCGATACGCTGGCGCTGTTGCGCGAGCGGCTGGCGCGCCGTCGACCGGTGCTGGGCATCTGCCTGGGCGCACAGCTCATGGCACGGGCCCTGGGGGCCGGCGTGGCGCCCATGGGGCACAAGGAGATCGGCTTCGCGCCGCTGGCCCTCACGCCGGACGGCGAGCAGTCGGTGCTCGCCCCCTTGGCCAACGGCACGCCGGTGCTGCACTGGCACGGCGACCAGTTCGAGGTACCGACGGGCGCCCAGGGCCTGGCGGCCACGCCCCTGTGCCCGCACCAGGCCTTTGCCGTGGGCACGCATGCGCTCGCCTTGCAGTTCCACCTGGAGGCCGACCTCTCGCGCATCGAGCAGTGGCTGGTGGGCCATGCCTGCGAGCTGGCCGCGGCCGGCGTGGACCTGCAGGCGCTGCGCAGCGGGGCCCGGGAGCACGGCGCCGCACTCGCCCAGGCGGCCCAGGCGGTGTTCGGCGCCTGGCTGGACGGGCTCGACCAGGAACAGCCGTCGCCATGACGGAGCCGGTGCTCGGCCAGGTCACCGCCGTGCTGCGCGGCAGCGCCGTACCCTTCTCCAGCCGCCCGGGCAGCCGCAGCGCCATTGCCAAGCAGGCGGTGACCGGCCCGGTGTGCGTGGATGCGGCCGGCGTGCAGGGGGACGAGCAGGGCGACCCGCGCATCCACGGCGGCCCCGACAAGGCCGTGCACCAGTACCCGCTGGACCACTATGCCCTGTGGCGCAGCGAACTGGGGCACCTGCCCGTGCTGGAGCGCCCCGGCGCCTTCGGCGAGAACATCGCCAGCACCTGCATGGCCGAGACCGACCTTTGCTGGGGCGACCGCGTGCGCATGGGCGGCGTGCTGCTGGAGGTCACGCAGACACGCCAGCCGTGCTGGAAGCTCAACACCTGTTTCGGCCTGCCCGACATGGCGCTGCGCCTGCAGCGCACGGGCCGCACCGGCTGGTACTACCGCGTGCTGGAACCCGGCACGGTGCAGGCGGGCGATGCCATCGTGCTGGTGGCGCGGCCGCACCCGGCCTGGCCGCTGGCGCGCGTGATCGAGGTGCTCTACCACCGCGTGCTAGATGCCGCGCAACTGCGCGAACTGGCGGCGTTGCCCCTGCCGCCCTCATGGCAGAAGCTGGTGGCACGGCGACTGGAGCAGGGGACGGTCGAGGACTGGAGCCGGCGCACCGAAGGGGTCTGAAGACCCAGGGCTTGGCAGCGCGGCCAGGCCTGTGCTAGGATTTGCCGCTATGCAACGCAGCATGTCCCTGTCCACCCTATCGCTAGGCCTAGTGCCTGGCCGGGGTCTGCCTGCGTTCGCCATCGTTGCCACTTCGCGCAACACCTGATTTCCCCCTGACCCCGGCCCGCGAACCAGCCTTTGCTTCCACGCAAAGGGCTGCAGGGGATGTCACTCGTTTTTTTTCATTCGTTTGACCTGCTGTGCAGGCTGCGCCTTTCGATGGCGCGCCGCACAGCGTTCGTGGAGCCTCTCATGATCGCCAAGCCCGCCACCAAGTACCAGCCCATCGCCCCCGTCGCGCTCACCGACCGCACCTGGCCCTCACGGTCCATCACCCAGGCGCCGATCTGGTTGTCCACCGACCTGCGCGATGGCAACCAGGCCCTGTTCGAGCCGATGAACGGCGAGCGCAAGATGCGCCTGTTCCAGGAGCTTGTGCGCATCGGCTTCAAGGAGATGGAGGTGGGCTTTCCGGCCGCCTCGCAGACCGACTTCGACTTCGTGCGCCGCCTCATCGACGAGGACCTGGTGCCCCAGGACGTGACCCTCATGGTCATGACCCAGTCGCGCGCCGACCTGATCGAGCGCACCGTGGAAGCCGTGCGCGGCGCGCCGCGCGCCATCGTGCACCTGTACAACGCCACGGCACCGGCCTGGCGGCGCATCGTCTTCGGCATGAACGTGACGCAGGTGATGGAGTTCATCGACCAGCATGTGTCGCACCTCAAGCGCCTGACCGATGCCCAACCCGAGACGCAGTGGACGCTGCAGTACTCGCCCGAGACCTTCAGCGCCACCGAGCTCGAAGTCTCGCTGCGCGCCTGCCAGACGGCCATCCACGCCTGGGGCGTGGGCCCAGAGCGGCGCATCATCATCAACCTGCCGACCACGGTGGAGAACGCCTCGCCCAACGTCTTTGCCGACCAGATCGAGTGGATGCACCGGCGCCTGGCGCCGCGCGAGCACGTGGTGCTCTCGGTGCACCCGCACAACGACCGCGGCACGGGCGTGGCCGCGGCCGAGCTGGCCATGATGGCCGGCGCCGACCGCGTAGAGGGCTGCCTCTTTGGCAACGGCGAGCGCTGCGGCAACGTGGACATCGTGACCCTGGCGCTCAACATGTACACCCAGGGCGTGCACCCAGGGCTGGATTTTTCGGACATCACCGCCGTGGCGCGCGTGGCCGAGGAATGCACGGCACTGCCCGTGCACCCGCGCCACCCCTATGCGGGCGACCTGGTGTTCACCGCGTTCTCGGGCTCGCACCAGGACGCGATCAAGAAGGGCTTTGCCGCGCAGGACCCCAACGGCCTGTGGGAAGTGCCCTACCTGCCCATCGACCCGGCCGACCTCGGCCGCACCTACGACAGTGTTATTCGCGTGAACAGCCAGTCGGGCAAGGGCGGCATCGCCTTTTTGCTCGAACGCGAGCATGGCGTGGTGATGCCGCGGCGCATGCAGGTGGAGTTCAGCGCCGTGGTGCAGCGCCAGACCGACGCCAGCGAGGGCGAGATGACCGGCGATGCGCTGTGGAAGCTGTTCCAGTCCACCTACCTGGCCAGCGGCCCCGAGACGGCCATCGTCTGCCACGGCCACAAGCTGGCCGATGACGGCCAGGGCATCGAGCTCGACGTGAGCATCGATGGCGTGCGCCAGACCCTGCAAGGCCAGGGCAACGGCCCGATTGCCGCGACGGTGGATGCGCTGGGCCTGCCGCTGCGCGTGGACCACTACGAGGAGCGCGCCACCGGCACGGGCGCCAACGCCCAGGCCCTGGCCATTGTGGAGGCCGCGCTCGAAGGCGTGGCCGGCTCCACCTTCGGCGCCGGCACCAGCCACAACATCGTGACCGCCTCGGTGCAGGCCATCGTGAGCGTGGCCAACCGGCTCGTCGAGCGCCGCGAAGGCGCCCGGGCAGCGACCGCAACGGTGTAAACGAAGACGGAGACCACGGTGGCGATGCCTTCACAAAAGGCGGTTGCCACGGCGGGGCATTCACCCCCGCGCACAGGGTGCGGTACGCTTGCGATCCATGCGTGTTCTCTCTTACTTGGCCCTGGTGTCCGCAGCGCTGCTGATCGCAGGCTGCGGCAGCTCCCGGCCCCCCCCGTCGTCCTCCTCGTTCCCGCCCGCCTCGACCCGCACGACGCCCCCGCTGAGCCCGGACCAGGCGCACGGCATTGCCATCCATGCGCTGGGCCTGGTGGGCACGCCCTACCGCTACGGCGGCAATACGCCGGATTCGGGCTTCGACTGCAGCGGACTGATCGGCTATGTCTACCGCAATCAGGTCGGTACGCCGCCGCCGCGCACCGTGGCCGCGCTCAATTCGTGGGGCTACCCGCTCGAAGGCGGTGAGCTGCGCGCGGGTGACCTAGTGGTGTTCGGCACCGGACGCCAACCCAACCATGCCGGCATCTATGTGGGAGAGGGGCGCTTCGTGCATGCGCCTTCGAGCGGCGGCACGGTGCGGCTGGATTACCTCAGTGCCAAGCACTGGGCCGGGCAAAGGCCCGCCTTCCGCCGGCCTTGATCAACTCGCCAGGCGCTGACCGCCAAGGGCCTGGGCAAAGGCCAGGTGGTTGCCGTCCGGGTCCGTCACCAAAATGGCGCGCACCTTCTTGCTGTTCGAGCGCTGGGCGGTGTCCACCCCCATGCGCTCCAGTTGCTCGCCCTGTTCGTCGATGTCGTCCACCGCCAGGGTGACCGAGCAGCGGCCGGCGCGCCTGGGCAGTTCGTAGACCTGCAGCCAGCCGCCCTGCGGCAGGGTCCATTCCGCCAGTTCGGGCATGGGCTGCGAATCGGGTCCGCGCTCGAACAGGGCGCCATACCATTGCACCGCGTCGGGCAGGCTGCTGACAGCGACACTGGCAAGGGCATTCTGGATGGCCATGGGATCTCCTCTGAACAAGGCGTTGGGACTGGCTCCAGGTATATCCGGGGGCCCGGGCGCAGGCTGTAGGACGACACCGTACTCCAAAGCCGGCCCGCGTCCAAGGCGACAATTGCAGCCATGACCCTGCATGTACACACCCCCACGACCGCACTGTCCACCCACGACACGACGCGCATCGACGACACCCGCATCAGGGCCGTGCGCCCCCTGATCACGCCGGCCATGCTGCAGGAGTGGCAGCCCGCGCCCGAAGCGGCGCAGACGCTTGTGGAAACCAGCCGTGCCGCGATCTCGCGCGTGCTGCACGGGCACGACGACCGCCTCGTCGTGGTGGTGGGGCCGTGCTCCATCCACGACCACGGCCAGGCCATGGAATACGCACGGGCGCTCAAGGCACAGGCCGATGTGCTCGCGGACGACCTGCTGGTGGTGATGCGCGTGTACTTCGAGAAGCCACGCACCACCGTGGGCTGGAAGGGCTACATCAACGACCCGCACCTGGACGGCAGCTTCGCCATCAACGAGGGGCTGGAGATGGCGCGTGCGCTGCTGCTCGACGTGCTGGCACTGGGCCTGCCGGTGGGCACGGAGTTCCTGGACCTCTTGAGCCCGCAGTTCATCAGCGATTTGGTGAGCTGGGGCGCGATCGGGGCGCGCACCACGGAAAGCCAGAGCCACCGCCAGTTGGCCAGCGGGCTGTCGTGCCCGGTGGGCTTCAAGAACGGTACCGACGGCGGCGTGAAGGTGGCCAGCGATGCCATCCAGGCGGCCAGCGCGCCCCACGCCTTCATGGGCATGACCAAGATGGGCCAGGCGGCGATCTTCGAGACGCGTGGCAACAACGACTGCCACGTGATACTGCGCGGCGGCAAGGCGCCCAACTACAGCGCGGCCGACGTGGACGCCGCCTGCGCCATGCTGCAATCGGCCGGCCTGCGCCCACAGGTGATGATCGACGTCTCGCACGCCAACAGCAGCAAGCAGCACCAGCGCCAGGTCACGGTGGCCGAGGACGTGGCGCGCCAGATCGCCGCGGGCGATGCGCGCATTACCGGCCTGATGGTCGAGAGCCATCTGCAGGAAGGCCGCCAGGACATCGTGCCCGGCCAGCCGCTGGCGCACGGCGTCTCGGTGACGGACGCCTGCATCAGCCTCGTGCAGACCGTGCCGGTGCTCGAAGGCCTGGCACAGGCCGTGCGCGCACGCCGCGCACGCAAGGGCTGATTCAGGACAGGACTTCACGTGGAGGGCGCGCCGCCGCACCCTCCACATTGCGCGCCGTGGCCAGCAGCGTGGCGCACAGCGTTTCATCACCTGACTCTGCGACGGCATAGACATCCGCCGCGCAGACGGTGAGCGTGCGGCCCGCGTCCACCACACGGCCCCGGGCGCGCAGGCAGGTGCCACGGGCCGGGGCCAGCAGCTTCACGTGCGCATCCACGGTGGCATTCGTCCAGCCGGCCGGCAGGGTGCTGCCGGCAGCCGCCACCGCGGCAAAGTCGGCCAGCGCGAAGATCGCCGTGGCCTGCAGCTGGCCTGGGCGGAAACACAGGGATTCCTGCACCGGCATCTCCAGGTCCACCTGGCCATGGGCCACCCGGGTGAAGCGCAGGCCCAGGGTTTGCGCAATCGGCATGGCCAGCACATGGGCCTGGAGCAGCGCGGAGGAATCGGGGGCGTGTGGGGTCATGGTTTTCTCCTGGAGACACGGGGGATGGGGGAACTGGCCGGGGCCAGCGGGCGCTTGCGCACGCGCGGCCAGGGGGCCGGCGCCGGGTTGGGGGTCTTGGCGGCAGGTTCCCTGGCCTGCAGCCAGGCGATGTGGTCCAGCACCGTCTGGCGCTGGGCCTGCAGCAGGGCCGCCTGGTCCGCCAGTTCCTGCGCCCGCTGGTGCAGGGCCTGCACCATGGCGGCGATGGTGAGCCGGCCGCTGCGAAAGTCCGCCAGGTGCTCGGCAATGCGCGGCAGCGCAAAGCCCAGCTGGCGCGACATGGCGATGAAGACCACCTCGCGCTCGGTACCCTCGGTATAGTCACGGTAGCCGTTGGCCCGGCGCCCGGGCTGCAACAGGCCCTGGCTTTCGTAGTGCCGCAGGGCGTGCACCGAGACCGAGGTGCGGCGGGCGAGTTCGGAGATCTGCATGCCGGCAAGGCTAGCAAGCCTCGCGCTGCACGAAGGTTGCATCCGCGACTGCCACACCGCCCACAGTGCGGGTTAGGGCCGACATGGGGCAAGCGCTTCCCGGTGTAGGATTGCCTTTTTAAGGTTGCAGTGACCACGGTTTGCGTCTAGAAACGGTCATCTGGCACCCCAGGACAGACGGGGGGTGTTTCGCTGCGACTTTTGCCACCCCTTTTTTCATCATCGACTCCGGTCCGGGCTCCTCTTTCCATGCTGGCTACACCGCTCCCCGCAAGAACGTGTCACCGACGCCCGGACACGCACGGCCCGAGCGGCACTTTGCGCGACTGACCATGCAGCATCCAGAGCACGCCACCGCTGAGGCTGCGCGGCTCCATGCACTGCAGTCCTACGCCATCCTGGACACGCCCTCCGAGGACGCCTTCAACAAGCTGGCCGTTCTGGCGTCACGCATCTGCCGGACACCGATGGCGGTGGTCAATTTCGTGGACAGCGAGCGCCAGTGGTTCAAGGCCGCCGTGGGCATCCCGTTCCAGGAGACCGACCGCGCGGTTGCCTTCTGCGCCCACGCACTGAACGGCAGCAAGGACCCGGTGGTGGTGGACGATGCCAGCGCGCACCCGGTGTTCTCCCACAACCCGCTGGTCACCGGCAGCCCGCACATCCGCTTTTACGCCTGTGTTCCGCTGGTCAATGGCGACGGCTTTGCCCTGGGCACGCTGGCGGTGCTGGACACCCGTGCCCGCCGCCTGGAGGCCGAGCAGCTCGACGGCCTCAAGGTGCTGGCCGAGCAGGCCATGGTGCAGCTGGAGCTGCGCCGCCAGCAGCGCCTGCTGGCACAGCTGGTGGAGCAGCGCGACCGCATGCACGACGAGCTGGTGGAGCAGGCAGAAACGCTGCGCGTGGCTGGCCGCATCGCCCAGGTGGGCGGCTGGATCGTGGAGCTGCCCAGCATGCGGCTGAGCTGGTCGCAGGAAATCGCCGCCACTTACGGGCTGACCCGGCGGGTGGGTGCCGTGGGCCAGATCCTGGACCTCTACACGCCGCCGTACCGCAGCGCCTTGCGCAACGCGTTCAGGGCCTGCCTGCGGCACGGTACCCCCTTCGACCTGGAGGCCGAAGTCGTCATGCCGGGGGACCGGCATTTCTGGGTGCGCACCGCCGGCCAGGCGGTGCGGGATGCGCAGGGCCGGGTCATCCGCATCCAGGGGGCCTTCCAGGACATCTCGGCACGCCACCAGGCCGACCTGGCGCTGCAGCGCAGCGAAGAGCGCTTCCAGCTCGTCTCGCGCGCCACGGCCGATGCGATCTGGGACTGGAACCTCACCACCGACGCCATGTGGTGGAACGAGGGCATGCAGACCCTGTTCGGCGTGCCGCTCGACCAGTTGCCGCCGGACAGCACCTCCTGGACGCTGCGGCTGCATCCCGAGGACAGCGAAGCGGTGCTCAAGGGCATCCACGCGGCCATCGACGGAACCGACAGCCACTGGTCGGACGCCTACCGCTTTCGGCGCCAGGACGGCAGCTATGCCTGGGTGCTCGACCGCGGCTTCCTGATCCGCGACAGCAGCGGGCGCGCCGTGCGCATGGTCGGCGGCATGGCCGACCACAGTGCACAGAAGGCGGTAGAACTGGAAGCCCAGCGCGACACGCGCAACCATGCCGAGCTCTTGCACCTGCAGCAGCGCATCTCTTCGCTGGACATGCCGCTGGCCGACGTGCTGCACATGGTGGCCGAGGCGGTGAAGCGCCAGACCGGCGCCCGTGGCGCCATGGTGGAATTGCTCGAGGGCCAGCACCTGGCGGCCAAGGCCTCAGCGGGCGACATGGTGCGGCCAGAGGGCCACCTGCTGGCGGTGGATGAATGCATTCTCTGGCCCTCGCTCCAGCAAGGCCGCACGGTACTTTGCAACGATACCGAAGGCGAAGGCTGGGACATGCTGTCCATGGTCCACCGCCGTGGCGTGCGCTCGGTGATGGCCGCGCCACTGCGCGCAGGGGACGTGGTGGTGGGCTCGCTCACGGTCACCTCGGACCGGGTCAATGCCTTTTCACGGCGCGACGTGGCACACCTGGAGATCCTGGCCGAATCGCTCGGCGCCATGGTGCAACTGCGCCACGTGGCGGGGCAGCTGCATGCCTCGGAGCTGCAGTACCGCATGCTGTTCGACGAACACCCGCAGCCCATGTGGGTGTACGACCGGGGCAGCCTGCGCCTGCTGGCCGTGAACCATGCCATGGTGCACCACTACGGCTACAGCGAAAAGGAACTGCTGCGCATGCACATGCAGGACCTGTGGCCCGCGCAGCACCGCGCAACTGCCGAGCGCCGGCTGCGCGCCATCGACCCGCAGCAGCGCAGCCTGCCCAAGGTGCGCCGCCATGTGCGCAAGGACGGCAGCCTGATCGACATGGAGATCACGGCGGGCAATATCGATTTCAACGGCGTGGGGGCGCGCCAGGTCCTGGCCTCCGATGTGACCGAGCGCGTGCGCAACGAGGCCGAACTGGCCCGCATGGGCCGGGCCCAGCGCCTGCTGAGTGCCTGCAACGAAACCCTGGTGCGCGCCACCTCCGAGGCCGCCTTGCTGCAGGCCATCTGCCAGATCGCGGTGGACATCGGTGGCTACCGCATGGGCTGGGTGGGTTTTGCGCGCGACGATGAGCGCAAGTCCATCGAACCGGTGGCCCATGCGGGCTACAACAACCACTACCTGGAAGCGCTGCACCTGAGCTGGTCGGAAGACGACGCCTACGGGCGCGGCCCCGCCGGCCGCGCCGTGCGCTCGGGCAAGCCTGTGATCGTGCAGGACATCCGCCAGGAAAACCACTTCGTGGACTGGACCGAGCGCATGCTGGAGCACGGTTTCCACGCCGTGATCTGCCTGCCGCTGCGCGACCGCGACCGCACCTTCGGCCTGCTCTACCTGTATGCACCCGATATCCTGCAGATCAGCACCGAAGAGACCGGATTGCTGCAGGAACTGGCCAATGACCTGGCCTTTGGCATCAACAGCCTGCGCACCCAGAAGGCGCAGCAGCGGCTGCAGGCCTCGGTGCTCAAGGTGGCAGCGGCCGTGTCGGCCAGCACGGGCACGGAATTCTTCGAGCAGCTGGTGCGCAACATGGCCGAGGCCCTCGATGCCCAGGGCGGCTGCGTGGTACGCCTGCTGCCGCAGTACCATGACCAGCCACCGCGCGTGAGCACGCTGGCGGCCGTGCTCGACGGCCAGTTCCTCGCACCCACCGACTACGCTCTTGAAGGCACGCCCAGCCTGCAACTGCTGGACCAGCGCCAGTTCGTGGTGGCCGACGGGGTGCAGAAGCTGTACCCGGATGCGCCGGTGCTGCGCATGGTGCAGGCCCGGGGCTACGCCGGGCAGCAGCTGTGCAATGCCGACGGTGAGGTGGTGGGCCTGGTGTTCGTGCTGTTCCGCCATGCCATCGCCGACCCGAATTTCGTCATCTCCACCCTGCAGATCTTTGCGGCGCGCGCCTCGGCCGAGATCGAGCGCCAGGTGGCGGACGCACGCATCCGCCACCAGGCCTCGCTGCTGGACAAGGCGCAGGACGCGATCATCGTGCGCGACTTGGAACACCGCATCATCTTCTGGAACCTGAGTGCCGAGCGCCTGTACGGCTGGTCGAAGCTGCAGGTGCTGGGCCAGTCGATCGAGACCCTGCTGTACGAGGACCCCACGCAGTTCCGCCGGGCCACCCAGGCCACGCTGGAGCATGGGGAGTGGACCGGCGAGATCGTGCAGCAGCACCGCGATGGCAGCGCCATCGATGTGGAAGGCCGCTGGACCCTGGTGCGCGGCGACAACGGCCAGCCCCATTCCATCCTGGCCATCAATACCGACATCCGCCAGCGCAAGGCCACCGAACGCGAGATCCAGCGCCTGGCGTTCTACGACCCCCTCACCGGGCTGCCCAACCGCATGCTGCTGATGGACCGCATGCACCAGGCACTGGCCAGTGCCCGGCGGCACCAGCAGGGCGGGGCGCTGCTGTTCATCGACCTCGACAACTTCAAGACCCTGAACGACACCCTGGGCCATGACCAGGGCGACATGCTGCTGCAGCAGGTGGCGCAGCGCCTGAACACCTGCGTGCGCGCCGTGGACACGGTGGCCCGCCTGGGCGGCGACGAGTTCGTGGTGATGCTCGAGGAGCTGAGCGCCCGGCCCGACGAGCTGGTGCTGCATGCGCGGTCCGTGGGCGAGAAGATCCTGGCCACGCTGGCCATGCCCTATGCCCTGGCGGGCTACCAGTACCGCAGCACCCCGAGCATCGGCGTGGCCCCCTTCACGAGCGAGCAGACCAGCGTGGGCGAGCTGCTCAAGCAGGCGGACCTGGCGATGTACCAGGCCAAGACGGCAGGCCGCAACACGCTGCGCTTTTTCGACCCGCAGATGCAGGCCGTGGTGACCGAGCGCGCCTCGCTCGAGACCGACCTGCGCTCGGCCCTGGCGCAGGATGAGTTTCTGCTGCATTTCCAGCCCCAGGTGCGCCAGTCGGGCCTGGTGGTGGGGGTGGAGGCGCTGCTGCGCTGGGCCCACCCCCAGCGCGGCATGGTCTCACCGGCGCAGTTCATCCCGCTGGCCGAGGAAACCGGCCTGATCCTGCCGCTGGGCCGCTGGGTGCTGCACACCGCGTGCAAGCTCCTGGCCAGCTGGCAGGACGACCCGGCCTTGAGCCACCTGACCGTGGCCGTCAACGTGAGCTCGCGCCAGTTCCGGCATGCGAGCTTCGTCGACGACGTGGCCCGGGTGCTGGCCATCACGGGCGCCCCCTCGGGCCTGCTCAAGCTGGAGCTGACCGAGAGCCTGCTGGTGGAAGACATGGAAACCACCATCGCCACCATGGCGGCGCTGCGCTCCTACGGGGTGGGCTTCTCGCTGGACGATTTCGGCACCGGCTATTCGAGCCTGAGCTACCTGAAGCGCATGCCGCTGGACCAGCTCAAGATCGACCAGAGCTTCGTGCGCGACCTGCTCACCGACCCCAACGACGCAGCCATTGTGGACACCATCATCGGCTTGTCGCGCAGCCTGGGGCTGGAAGTCATCGCCGAAGGCGTGGAAACCGCCGAGCAGCGCGAGCTGCTGGCCCGCGCAGGCTGCCAGCTCTACCAGGGCTACCTCTTCAGCCGCCCCCTGCCTGTGGACGCGCTGGAGGCCTTCCTGCGCAGTCCGCCCCCGTAAAGGGCAGCATGGTGGCGCTCCGGCGGCTCCATTTGCGCAGACCACGGCGCATTTCTCCTGAACCCGGCCGCAGCATCCCCTGCGGTTTTTTTTCGCCTGTGCACCGTGTTGTCCCTGCCTGGGAGGCGCGTGCGGGGCGAGGGATGTTGTTCCCTGTCTTCTTCTTATAGTCTTTATAAATACATAGTCGTAGTAGTAGAGCGCGGCATTTTGTGTGGACAAGTGCATTTTTCCGTGGCCTGGCAAGCACTTGCGTGGCGCCAAACCCTGTGTGCCGCACGCGGTTCCTGCTGTCGCGCCAACGGGGACAAATACCGGAGATGGCTCTTCTCTGTGGACAACCGGGCAGTTGTGCCAGCAATTCCCCCAAAGTTATGCACAAGGACCGGCAGATAAGTGGAGAAGTCACTGCGCAGGCGGGCTTTTCTCCCGGGAGAGCGGCTCCTTGCACCCCTTCAGGGTCGCCTGCAGCCGGCGATGGCTTGTCGCACCCTGCGCGGCTTCCTGTTCAGCCAGGCGTGCCTCCGCAAGCCAGCCTGGCCCTTGCAGTTGCCCATGGGCCTGCCGTGTGCAAAAAAGGGGCCTCTAGGGCCTGTGAAGGGCAGGGGCAGCTGTTTCTTCCTCCAGGGTGCCAGCGATGCCCTGTGGGGTGAAATCCTTTTTCGACAGGCTCCAGGTTGGTCGACGGGCCTTGCCTTGGGTGTTGCTTGTTATTCTTTGATAGCTCTATAAATCAATAGCAGTAGTAGTAGAGCAGTGGCCGTTTTTGTGGACAAGCCCGTTTTTCCCAATGCTGGCGCGCACTTGCGTGGCTTCAAACCCTGTGGCGCGACGGGGTTGAACTTTGCGGTTGGATGACAACAACTTTCGTCCACACCTAAGTTCTGTGGATAACCAATGGGTTGTTCGGCAACCATACCCATGGTTATCCACAGATGGATCGGGGCCTGGGTACAAAAAAGCCCGCCGGGGTGGCGGGCCTTGGGGGCAAGGTACCGGGCTGGTGGCCGGCTCAGAAGTGGTACCCGTAGCGCAGCTGCGCGAAGTTCTCGCCCGGGTTGGGCTTCTTTACCCCGGCGTTGGAGACATGCTGCACGCGCAGCACGATGTCATGCTGGCGCTGCTCGCCCAGGCTGATGCCCAGTCCCAGGTGGGAGGCGAAGTTGGCACGGGTGCTGAAGGTGCGTTCGGGCGTGACGTAGCGCTTGTCGGCCACCGTGAGGCCGATGCCGCCCTCCCAGAACCAGGCCGAGCGGCCTTCGTCCATGCGCAGGCGCAGGGTGGGGGTGACGCCGAGCACTGTGGTGTGCGAGCGCCCGCCCTGCGCACCGTCGAAGGTCCAGCGGCTGGCGTAGACATCCCAGTAGCCCGTGAGCTGGCCACCCCACAGCGGGCGTTGCCAATCCTTCCAGGGCAGGGTGCCGCCGAGGGTGATGGCATCGGTATCCCGGCGGGCCTGGGAGCCCTGGATGTAGATGGAGGGGGATGCCTGTGCGCTCTGTTGTGCCATGGCGGTCTGCGGCACAGTGGCCAGTGCGCCCAGCGCCACGGTGGCTGCCATGGCAATGGAGACGGGCGACGAGGCCGCGCGGAAGGGTTTGGTGTTCATGGTTTTGTTCCGAGGTTTGACATACACAGCTGTATGTAAATGAGTGTAGGAACGCCCCTGACCGGGTTGCTGTAGGCCGCCACCGCGCCCTGGTGGCGGAAAAGGGAAAAGGGCCCGCATGGGGCCCTTCGTGATTTGTTGCGACACCGCTGCCGCGCAGGCGGGTGTCGTACGCCCGGCGCTTACTTCTGCGCTGCCGGTGCTGCACCGGCGGGCTTGTCGCCATGGCCGCGGTGGCCATGGGGGCCGTGCTTGCCATGCTCACCCCGCGGGCCCATGCGCTGGGCGCGGGCATCGAAGGTCTTTTGCTGCTCAGGCGTCAGCACGGCATAGAAGGCCTTGGTGGCTTCACCGCGACGGTCGGCCTCGGCGGCGTGCTGTGCACGCATGGCGCGCATGCGGTCGATGCGCTCGGGGGTGGTGAGCTTGTCCAGTTCCTTGCGGTCCAGACGGCCATGGCCATCGCCCTGTTGCATGGAAGCGGTGAAGCTGTTCCAGGCCGGTTCCTGGTTGGGGGTCAGCTTGAGCTGCTCCTTGAGCGCGGCAGCGCGCTGGGCCATGTGGGCCTGGTGGCGTTCGCGGTGTTCGCCCGGGCCCTTGCGGGCATCGGGGGCGGCTGCCGCACCCACGGCGGGCGGGTTGGCAGGGGTGGGTTGGGCCAGCACCGGCAGGGCCAGGGCGGCGAGGACAGCAGCGGCAACGGTGTGGCGGGACAGGAAAGCCATGGTGAGAGTCCTTTCAGAGGGAGGAAGGGCCCCGGAACGGTGGTTCCAGCGGTTGACTGCAGTGTCTGCCTGCCATGTATCGCCCGCATGCACGTTGTTTGTCCCAGTGTAAAGTTGTGACAAGAAGATCGTCTTTGCCTGCGGGGCCTTGCAGCTATCAAAAGTGGAGCAGGCGCATGGATTTTCCCTGTGTTGCACTAAGGCCCGCTGCGCAGGGGGCGCCGACCACCGACAATGGAGGGTTCCGTGCCAGCGCCGCAGGCGTGCATGGCACCGGTGGACAGCTTCGTCCGGTAACCAGAGGGTTTTTCGTGTTCAAGAACATGATCGTGTACCGCATTGCTCCGCAATGGCAGGTGGAATTGACGCAGGTGGAAGAGGCGCTGGCCAAGGCCCCCTTCATGGAGTGCGGCGCCACGCAGGAAAAGTCGCTGGGCTGGGTGCCCCCGCGCGGTGACGAGCATGGTGCCATGGTCGAGTCGGTGGGAGGGCAGTGGATCCTGCGCTTCATGGTCGAGTCCAAGGTGCTGCCAGGCTCGGTGCTCAACCGCCGCGTGAAGGAAAAGGCCGAGCGCATCGAGAAGGAAACCGGCCGCAAGCCCGGCAAGAAGGAAAGCAAGGAGCTCAAGGAAGAGGCCAAGCTCGACCTGCTGCCCATGGCCTTCACCAAGCAGGGCTCGATGTGGGTGTGGATCGACAGGGAAGCACGCACCATCGTGTTCGATACGTCCAGCCAGGGCCGTGCCGACGAAGTGGTGTCGCTGCTGGTCGAATACCTGCCGGGCCTGTCGGTCTCGCTGCTGTACACCGAGACCAGCCCGCAGGTGGCCATGTCGCACTGGCTGAGCACGCAGGAGCCGCCCGTGGGCTTCACCGTGGACCGTGAATGCGAGCTGAAGAGCGCCGACGAGTCCAAGGCCGTGGTGCGTTACTCGCGCCACCCGCTGGACATCGAGGAGGTGCAGGCGCACATCGCCGCCGGCAAGCTGCCCACCAAGCTGGCGTTGACCTGGGACGACCGCGTCTCGCTGATGCTGACCGAAGGCCTGCAGATCAAGAAGGTGTCTTTTCTGGACACGGTGTTCGAAGGCACCAAGGCCGATGACGGCGGTTTCGACACCGACGTGGCGATCGCCACGGGGGAGTTGTCCAAGCTGATCCCTGACCTGATCGAGGCGCTGGGCGGTGAATCCGATGGCATCGGGGCCAGCGCTGTTGCGCAGGCCATTCCCGCGAGCAGTGGCCCTTCGGGACCGGTCCTGGCCGCTGCGGTGCCTGCGCCGCCCCGCGGCAAGGACGTGGCGGGGCGCGCCATCACCGGGCCGGCGACGGCACCGGCGGACACGGACCCCGATTCGGCCCCGTTCTGAGCGGGCGGGGCGCGGCAACGGCTGGCATGGACAACACGGCCTGCGTTCCATGAAAGCCATTCCGCCCATCCACCTGGTCCTGGCCTTCGATGCCGTGGCGCGGCTGTGCAGCTTCAGCAAGGCGGCCGAGGAGCTGCACCTGTCGCACAGCACGGTGAGCCACCGCATCCGCGAGCTCGAGCGGCTGCTCTCGCGGCCGCTGTTCGTGCGCAGCACGCGCGCCGTGGCGCTCACGGTCGAAGGGGTGCACCTGCACCAGCAGCTCAAGGAGCCGCTGCACCAGCTGCAGCAGATCTTCGGTACAGGCGATGCCGGCCAGCTGCCCGTGGTGCGCATCAGCGCCTTGCCCTCGTTTGCGCGCTGGCGCCTGGTGCCGGCCCTGTCGCGACGGGGCGCACAGCCGCCAGGGTGGGGCGTGGAGATCCACCCCTCCATCGACACGGTGGACGTGGACCGGGGCGATGCCGACATTGCCGTGCGCTTTGCGCGCACCCGACCGGCCGCCCACCACTGCGAAAAGCTCATGGACGACGAGTGGTTCCCCGTGGCGGCGCCGGCCTATCTGGCGCGCCTGGGTGTGCCCGCCGGCACGGCCGCGTTCCGCAAGGCGGTACTGCTCTCGCACACGCGCCAGCCCTGGAAGCCCTGGCTGGACAAGGCGGGCATCCGCGTGCCGGCACCGCGCCAGCAGGGGATGGCGTTCACGGACACGGGCTTTGTGCTCGATGCGGCCCTGAGCCTGCAGGGCATTGCGCTGGGCCGGCGCTCGCTGGTGCAGGACCTGCTGGCCAGCGGCGCGCTGGTGCGCCTGGGCGAGGTGGCCGTGCCCTCAGAGCAGTCGTACTACCTGCTCGCGTCGGAGCGCATGGCCATCACGCCGCAGGGGCAGCAGGTGATGGCGTGGATCCGAAGCCTGGCGCCCCCGGACCGCGTCAGTTCCAGAGCGTGAGCACGATGCCGGCCAGCACGCCGGCGATGGCCAGTGTCTTTTGGCGAATGAAACGCTCCTGGAAGAACAGCGCGCTGAGCCCGAACACCATGACCAGGTTGGTACGGCGCAGCACCGAAATCACGGAGATCATGGCCCCCTCGGTCTGCACGGCAGCGAGGTAGAGGTACTCTGCCGCCAGATAGGCCAGTGCGATCGCAGGCACGGCCCAATGCCGTGTGAACAGGCCGCGCAGCGAGAGGCGCTGCCACACCCAGGGCAGCAGGGCCAGCGCGATCAGGCCACGCTGCAGCGCCGACCAGGCCTGCACGGCCGCCAGATCGAGCCGCAGCCCGGCGAGGATGTGCTTGTCGTACAGCGCATTGGCCGAAGACAGCAGCGTGGCGGCCAGCATGCACAGCACCCAGCCGTCACGGTGAAAGCGGATGCCTTCCCTGCCGCCGATGCGCGAGAACAGGGCGTAGGACAGCATGGACACCGCCAGGCCCAGCCACTGCCACCCGGTGAGCTGCTCGCCCAGCAGCACGATGGCACCGGCCGCGGTCCACAGCGGGCCTGATGCGCGCACGCCGGCCGAGATCGACAGCGGCAGCGCCTTGACCGCGTAGTACGACAGCACCCAGGTGGCGACCATCATCAGCGACTTGGGAAGCACCAAGGCCTGTTCGCGCCAGCCCAGCGGTGCGGGGTAGAGGCCCCAGGGCTGCAATGCAGGTGCCGCAGTGGCCGGTGCGAGCAGAAAGGGCAGCCACAGGAATGCGCCGAGCGCGGAACTCAGCACGACCACGTCGAGCACGCTCTTTTCGCGCAGCGCGAGCTTGGTGAGGAAGTCGTAGGTGCCCAGCACCAGGCCGGCAAAGAGACCCAGGGCGACCCAGGTCATGGAGCACCCCAGCGGGTAGGGGACGGGACAACGGTGAAGTGCGGCACGGGGTGTTTTTCAGCAAGGAGGAAGAAGCCCCCAAGCGTAGAAACATGGCGCCGCCGATTGATGGGAAATGGCCACGCATTGCTGTGCCGCTTTCAGCAATGCGCCAGGCAGCAGGTGCCTGGGCGGATCACACCCGTTCGAAGATCGCCGCAATCCCCTGACCGCCGCCGATGCACATGGTCACCAGCGCATAGCGCCCGCCCGTGCGGTGCAGCTCGGCGATGGCCTTGGTGGTGATGATGGCGCCCGTGGCGCCCACGGGGTGGCCGAGCGAAATGCCCGAGCCGTTGGGGTTGACCTTGGCCGGATCGAGGCCCAGCTCCTGGATCACGGCGCAGGCCTGGGCGGCGAATGCCTCGTTGGCCTCGATCACGTCCATGTCCTGTACTGTGAGGCCGGTGCGCTGCATGACCTTCTGCGTGGCGGGCACCGGGCCGATGCCCATGTAGGCCGGCTCCACGCCCGCGTGGGCGTAGCCGACCAAGCGGGCCAGGGGTGTGAGGCCCAGGGCCGACACGCGCGCGCCCGATGCCAGCACCACGGCGGCAGCGCCGTCGTTGATGCCCGAGGCATTGCCGGCGGTGACCAGGCCATCCTTCTTGAACGCGGGCTTCATGCCGGCCAGCACCGCGAGCGTGGTGCTGCCGCGCACATGCTCGTCGGTGTCGAAGACCACGGTGCCCTTGCGCGTGGTGATTTCCACCGGCACGATCTGTTCGCGGAAGTAGCCCGCTGCGATGGCGTGCGCTGCGCGCTGCTGGCTTTGCACGGCCAACTGGTCCTGCGCCTCGCGGCCGATGCGGTAGCGTTCGGCCACGTTCTCGGCGGTGATGCCCATGTGCATTTTCTGCCAGGGGTCGTGCAGGATGCCGAGCATAGGGCCTGTTCACCCCAATTTCGGGGATCGCGTTGCCCGGCCTGGGGGCTGGATGCTAGGCGCCCGTGTGCAGCAAGGTGTGCACCTTGCAAGCGCGGGCAACGCTGCAGACGGCCCCCAGGCCGGGCAACCCGAAGGGAAGGCCCTTGCCGGCGCGCCACTCGTCGTTGCGTTCCTTGCGTGTGCAAGGGCACACGCTGTGTCGCGCGCCTAGATTGGCGCGCCGGCAAGGGCCTTCGCGACCCCGAAATTGGGGTGAACAGGCCCTAGTCGATGCTTTTCGCGTCGCCCATGCGCGCGCCGTAGCGCGCTGCGGTGTCGAAGTAGGGGCCGCGGCTCATGGATTCGCTGCCGCCGCCGATGGCGATGTCGCAGTCCCCGTAGCCGATGGCCTGGGCCGCCGAAATGATGGCCTGCAGACCCGAACCGCACAGGCGGTTGACGTTGAAGGCCGGCGTCTCGATGGGGCAGCCGGCGTCGATAGCGGCCACGCGCGCGAGGTAGGCGTCCTTGGTGTCGGTGGGGATCACGTTGCCCATCACCACGTGGCCGATGGCATCGGCCGGCAGGCCGCTGCGCGCGATGGCGGCCTTCACGGCGGTGGTGGCCAGGTCGGTGTTGGGCACGTCCTTGAGGCTGCCGCCGAAGGTGCCGATGGCGGTGCGCGCGGTGGAGAGGACGTAGACGTCTTGGAGGCTGCTCATAGGGAATGTGTCGAAGGAGAAGAAAGGGAATTCAGCGCCCGTTGAACTGGGCGGGCCGGCGTGCGTAGAAGGCCGCTATGCCTTCGCGGAAGTCTGCGGTGGCGGCGCAGTGCGCGAAGGCCTGCTGCTCGGCCGCCAGCTGCTCGGGCAGGCTGCGTTCCAGCGACTGGCGCATGAGGCGTTTCATTGCGCCGTAGGCCACGGTGGGGCCGGCGGCCAGGCGCTCGGCCACGGCGGTGGTGGCGGCGTCGAGTTCGGCCATGGGTACCACGCGGTTGACCAGGCCCAGGCGCAACGCGTCCTCGGCCGTGAGGGCATCGCCGAGCAGTGCGATCTCCAGCGCCTGGCGCAGGCCCACCATGCGCGGCAGCGCCCACGAGGCACCCACGTCGCAACTGGTGCCCAGGTTGATGTAGGCCAGGTTCAGCCGCGTGCCCTCGGCCATGAGCACGTAGTCGGCCTGCAGCAGCATCGACAGGCCGGCCCCCGCAGCCACCCCGTGTACCTGGGCGATCACGGGCGCATCGATCTGCGCCAGCAGGGCCAGGCCCGCGTGCAGCGGCCCGAGCAGGTCCATCGCACCCTGCACGGGGTTGGCGCGCAGGGTGGCCAGGTCGCCGCCGGCCATGAAGCCCTTGCCGTTGCCGCGCAGCACCACGGCACGCACGCCGGGGTCGGCCGCAATGGCCTGCACGGCGGCCAGGAAGGCCTGGGCCATGGGCACGTCGATGGCGTTGAGCGCGGCGGGGCGGTTGAAGCGCAAGGTGGCGATGGCGCCCTGGCGCTCGTGCAGCAGGGCGGGAGGCGCAGCCTCGGTGTCGTCGGTCATGTCGGTTCCTCAGCGGTACAGCGCCTCGATCTCGGCAGCGTAGGTCTTGTAGATGCTGGAGCGGCGCACCTTCATGGTGGCGGTGACCTCGCCGTCGTCGTGGTCCAGCTCCTTGGTGAGCAGGTGGAACTGGCGGATCTGCGAGACCTGGGCCAGGCGCTCGTTGCCGCGGCGGATCTCGGTGTCGATGAGTTCGCGCACCTCGGGTGCCTCGACCAGCGAACGGAAATGCGTGAACGCCAGGCGCCGGGCCTCGGCCCACTTGCCCACGGTCTCGTAGTCGATCATCACCAGCGCGCCGACGAACTTGCGTCCCTCGGCGACGATGATGCATTCCTTGATGAAGGGGCTGCCCTTCATGGTGTTCTCGATCTCCGAGGGCGTGAGGTTCTTGCCGCCGGCCGTGATCATGATGTCCTTGAGCCGGTCGACGATCTTCAGTTGGCCCTGCTCTTCGCGCACCACGTCGCCGGTGTGCAGCCAGCCGTCGATGATGCTGGTGGCCGTGGCCTCGGGGTTCTTGTAGTAGCCCGCGAACACCATGTTGCCGCGCAGCTGCAGCTCGCCATTCTGTGCAATGCGGTGCTCCACGCCCAGCGTAGGCACGCCCACGGTGCCGACCACCACCTGGTCCAGCCGGTGGCCCGTGACCATGCCGGTGGATTCGGTCAGGCCATAGACCTCCACCAGCGGCAGGCCGAGCACGCGAAAGAAGCGCACCACATCGGGCGGGATGGGTGCGGCCCCGGTGAGTGCCACGCGCGCATCGCGCAGGCCGATGAAGTTCTGCAGCGCGCGGAACACCAGCCAGTAGCTGGCGGCGAAGGCCAGGCGCTCGCCCAGGTTCCAGGCGCTGCGCGGCTTCTCGGCCAGGGGCTGGCAGGCGGCGACGGCACGGTGGAACAGCCGGCGGCGCAGGCCCCCGGTCTCCTGCAGCTTGATGTGGATGGCGGCGTGCATCTTCTCCCAGATGCGCGGCACGCCGAGGAACATGGTGGGCGCCACTTCGCGCAGATCCTCCTGCACGGTGCGGATGGATTCGCCGAAGTTCACTTGCGAACCGATGTACACCGGCACGAAGCTGGTGAGCATCTGCTCGGCCACGTGGCACAGCGGCAGGTAGGACAGGTGCGTGGTGGCCGCATCAAGCTGCAGCCTGTCCACTATGCCGGGCACCACGCCGCGGATGTTGCGGTAGCTGATCATGGCGCCCTTGGGCTTGCCGGTGGAGCCCGAGGTGTAGATCATCAGGCCCACGTCGTCGAGTGTCTGGCGCGCGAGTGCCTCGTCCACCAGCGCCTGCGATCCCGATGCGGCGCCCAGCGCCTCGACCTCGGCGAAGGTGGTGATCAATGCACGCACTTCGGGCGCAAAGCTGCGCAGGCCCTTGGTCTCCATGACGATGATCTTTTTCAGGCGCGGCAACTCTGGCAGCGCCGCGAGCAGCTTGTCGGTCTGCTCCTGGTCTTCGCAGACCATGATCTCGATGTCGGCATGGCCGACCACGTAGGCCACCTCGTTGGTGGGGCTGGTGGGGTAGACGCCCACCGTGACCGCACCGACCAGCCCCGCGCCCATCTGGCACAGCACCCACTCGGTACGGTTCTCGGAGATCACGCCCACATGGCCGCTGGCCGGCAGCCCGAGCGCGCGCAGCCCGAGGCCGAAGTGGCAGGCACGCTGGTGGTAGCTGGCCCAGGTGAAGGGCTTCCAGATGCCGAAGTCCTTTTGCCGGATGGCCACGCGGCCGGGCTCGGTGCGTGCGCGCTCGCGCAGCATCTGGGGCAGGGTGAGTTCGGGGAGTGTCATGACAGCCAACGCTTGCGGCGCTTGTAGTGCTTGATGTCCTTGAAGCTTTTCGCTTCGCCACTGCCACCCATGCCCAGGTAGAACTCGCGCACGTCAGGGTCGCTGGCCAGGCGCTCGGCCGTGCCGTCGATCACGATCTTGCCGTTCTCCATGATGTAGCCCTGGTGGGCGACGGCCAGCGCCACGGTGGCGTTCTGTTCGACCAGCAGCATGGAGGTGCCGCGCTCGGCGTTGATGCGCGCGATGATGGTGAAGATGTCTTCCACCAGCTTGGGGGACAGGCCCAGCGAGGGCTCGTCGAGAAGGATCAGCTGGGGCTGGGCGATCAGCGCGCGGCCGATGGCCAGCATCTGCTGCTCGCCGCCCGAGAGGTAGCCGGCCAGGCCCTTGCGGCGCTCGTGCAGGCGCGGGAAGTAGCTGTAGACGCTGTCGAAATCGGGCTTTGCATCCTTGCGGCCCGTGAGTGCATAGGTGGCGGCTACGAGGTTCTCCTCCACCGTGAGGTCCTCGAACACGCGGCGGCCTTCCATCACGTGCGACAGGCCGTTGCGCACCAACTGCTGAGGTGCGAGCGCCGCAGTGGGCTGGCCGTTGAAGCGGATGCTGCCGCCCTGCACTTCACCATCCTCCAGCGCCAGCAGGCCCGACACCGCCTTGAGCGTGGTGGACTTGCCCGCCCCGTTGCTGCCCAGCAGCGCCACGATCTGCCCGCGCGGCACGGACAGCGACAGGCCGCGCAGGGCCTGCACCACCTTGTTGTAGATGACCTCGATGTTGTTGACTTCGAGGACGTGGTCCGGCGTGGCGTGCGGGGTCATGGCGGGCAAGGTCAGAGCTTGATCCAGTCAGAGGCGGCGACCATCTTCTGGGCCTTCATGTCCGCGCGGTACACGCGGCCCACAGGGATGGAGTTGCCGCTGATGGTGATCGGCACGCCGATCAGGCCGCCGGTGTCGAAGTCCTTGATGCTGTTGAGCGCGGCCTTGAGGTTCTTGCCATTGAGCGGCTTGCCGGCATCCAGGCAGCGCTTGGCCGATTCGGTGAACAGCATGGCGGCGAGAAAGCCCTGGATGTAGGCCGTGCTCTGGTACTCGGGGCGCAGCGCGCGGATCTTCTCCAGCATGGGCGCCTTCTCGGTATCGTAGTAGTAGCGGTAGGGCATCACGCCCATGAAGCCGTCGGCGGCCTCGCCCATCTTCATCAC